>Ga0255362_1000270_pt1 | contig 12561 bp, 14 predicted proteins | sample GFST75r2metaG_FD_186000 | JGI IMG/M metagenome (GOLD analysis project Ga0255362, IMG submission 186000)
TTCCAATATATATTCAAGTTATGGATTATATAAAATTATGTATAATAAATGATGAATTTGATTTTAATGATAAATTACCATCCACACGAAAACTTGCTGAAAATTTAGGTTTAAATACAAATACAATTTATAGAGCTTATTATAATTTAAAATTGGAAAATATTGTTTATACAAAACGAGGTAAGGGCTATTTTGTAACACCTGATAAAGAGATTATTGATATTTTGAAGATTGATAAGACTAATAATATAACTAAATTTTTTATTTGTGGTATGAAAAGTTTAAATTTTTCACCTAATGAAATAATTCAATTAACTCGACATGAATTGAATAAATAAGATTTTAAATTCCAATAGTTATAATTCACCACTCAATAACTTATATGTAGCGAATATAAAAAAATTAAGGAGATGTATTTTATGATTAATGTAGAAGAACATGGAACAAAAATTGGGGCTGGAATAAAAACAATTTCAATTATCAGTTTAGTATTTCAAGGATTGGGACTAGTAGGTTCAATATTTGGGTTTATATATAAAGACAACATAAATTCTACTATTCAGCAAGTGGGGGCAAAAACAACATTATCCTCAAGTTCTTATATAATAGCTATACTTATTGAACTACTTATAATTATTTCAGTTATATTGATTTTATTAAAGAATTCAATTGGTGTATTTTCCTATTTTATTATATATATTGGGAGTACGATATATTCAATTGTACAAGCTGGTTTTAAACCAATTACATTAGGTGGGTAAGCGTCAAATAGTGGACACCTATATTTATAATTGAATTCATGAGAAAATACTTCTAGGAAATAGAAGGAGGTATTTTGCATGACAAAATCAATGGTTAGAGACTTATGGATAAAAAGGGCTTCAGAATATAACTCAAGCAATATGGGTGCATCAGAATGGTGTAGAATTAATAATCTTAAAAAAAGTCAGTTATGGTATTGGCTTAAGAAATTTAGAGATGAAGATATAAAAATTAAAACAAAAACTAAATGGATAGAAGCAAATGTGGAAGCTATAAAACCAAGTAATTATGAGAATACTATGGTTATAAAGATAGGTTTAGCATCTATTGAAATTAAAACAGGATTTGATAAATTATTACTAGAAGATGTAGTGCAAATGCTTTATAAATTATGTTAAATAATACTAATATTGATAGAGTATATTTAGCCTGCGGCAGAACTGATCTGCGTAAGTCAATTGACGGGTTAGCGATAATTGTAAAAGAAGTTTTTGAATTGGATCCTTTTTCAAATTGTTTATTCGTTTTTTGCAATAAAAATAGAGATAAACTTAAAATCCTTCAATGGGAAAACAATGGTTTTTGGCTTTATTATAGGAGACTTGAACATGGTAGATTTCAATGGCCACTGGATTGTAGTTCTACATTAGTGGTTACACAGCGTCAGCTGCGCTGGTTACTGGATGGATTGTCTATAAATCAAACAGAAGCCCACAAATCAGCTAAAGAAAGAATAATGTTGTAACCAATAATTTTTAATTATTGGTTTAGTTTTTTTGAAGGATTTTATATATATTTGTAGAAATATATTGTTATGAAAAATGTAAATAATAACTCTACAAATATAATAAATCCTAATTTAATATTGAATGAATTGAAAACACTTAAAACCAAATATGCTGAATCGGAAGTTCAAAGAAAAAAGCAAGGAGAAGTTATTGAGGAATTAGCAGCAAAATTAAAATGGTTTGAGGAACAATTCAGGTTAAGTCAGCAAAAAAGATTTGGTATTTCAAGTGAGAGGACTAACATTGATCAACTTGGTTTTTTTGATGAGGCTGAAAAAGAGGCGGAGATTAATTTAGAAGAACCAACTATTGAAACTATAAATTATAAAAGACGCAAGAAATCTGGTCATAGAGATGCTATCCTTGAAAATCTCCCTGTGGAAATTATAGAATATGATCTTACAGAATCAGAACAAATATGTAGTTCTTGTGGACACAATCTACATAAAATGAGCACTGAGGTTAGAAGAGAATTAAAAATTATTCCAGCACAAGTTAAAGTTGTTAAACATGTGCGTAATATCTATGCTTGCCGCAATTGTGAACATGAGGCTATAAGTACCCCTATTATTACAGCGCCTATGCCTTTACCTATTATACCTGGTAGCTTAGCTTCACCTTCTATTGTTGCGTATGTTATGAGTCAAAAATATGTTGAAAGTATGCCATTATATAGACAAGAACAATATTTTCAGTGCCTTGGTATTGAGTTATCAAGACAAACTTTTGCCAATTGGATGATAAAATGTTCTGATAAATGGCTAGGTTTAATATATAGCAGGCTTAAGTTTCATCTATTAAGAAGAGATATTCTTCATGCTGATGAGACAGTGCTCCAAGTATTAAATGAGCCCGGTAGGGCCGCTGGTACAACTTCATATATATGGTTATACCGAACTGGTTCTGAAGTTCCACCAATTATACTGTACCAATATCAAACTACTAGAGCGGGCAAACATCCTAGAAACTTTTTATCTGAATATAAAGGATACCTACAGGTAGATGGTTATCAAGGCTACAATGGATTGGAGAATGTTACTCTTGTAGGATGCTGGGCTCATGCACGACGTAAATTTGATGAAGCCATTAAAGCCTTACCTGCCTCACAAAAATCGTCACCAGTTTTAATAAAAGAAGGATTAAAATTCTGTAACTTTTTATTTCAAGTTGAAAGAGAGTTAGCTGATGTTTCCTTTGAAGACCGCTATAAAATACGAATTGAGCGCAGCTGGCCTATACTGGATGCTTTCTTATCATGGCTTAAAACACAAAAGCCCAGGGTTTTGCCAAAGAGTGCTTTCGGACAGGCGATTAAATATTGTTTAAATCAATGGAATAAGCTTACAGCTTTCATGATGGATGGACGATTAGAAATAGATAATAACCGTGCTGAAAGGTCAATCAAACCCTTCGTAATCGGTCGCAAAAACTGGCTATTTTCCAATACTTCTAGAGGAGCACAGGCTAGCGCCATCATTTATAGTATAATTGAAACTTCAAAGGAAAACGGATTAAACCCTTATGAATATTTAAAATATATATTTGAGCAGCTACCAAATGTTGATATAAAAGATACAGCAGTTTTGGATTCTCTATTACCTTGGGCAGCTACTTTACCTGAAATTTGTTACTCAAAAAGAGTATAACAAAGTCCCCATCTAAATAATATGTGGGGACTATTTGACGCTTACGAAGAAACAACCTAACTATGTCATATATCCATTATATTCCATACAACTAATTTATAAAAAAACTTTGTGAATATAGAAAATAGTCCTCTTATACCTATGATATTAATGAGTATATTTTAAAATAATAACTTCATGGTATCGGAAGTCCCATTAGAGTAAAACATCTTTATGTTTTACTGTTTATGACCTAGAATGATGTTTATAATTTAATTAATAATGCTAAGTTATTTTCATTATTAGAAGGGATTATGACTCTTTTGTCGAAATTACTTATTACCATAATATAGTAATAAAGGAGAATAAGAGTATGAACAGTAATGAAATTAGTATAATTATAGTAGATGATAATAGAGAATTTTGTAGTGTTCTTAACGATTATTTGTCAAATCAGGGAGATATAATTGTAACTGGAATAGCAAATGATGGAGTAGAAGGTTTAAAATTAATAGAGGAGAAAAAACCTAATTTAGTAATATTAGATATTATAATGCCTCATTTAGATGGAATAGGAGTTATTGAAGAATTAAACAGTATGAACCTTAATCCAATGCCAAAAATTATTGTATTATCAGCAGTAGGACAAGATAAAATTACTCAGAGAACATTAGAATTAGGAGCAGATTATTATATAATTAAGCCTTTCGATTTAGAGGTTTTGATTAAAAGAATTAGGGAAATGGCAAATGATATTTTATTAAGTGATGAAGTTAAGTTTGAAGATTCATTTGTCAAAACAAATAAGCCTAAGACTGTATCAGAATTTAAAGATTCATATTACTTAGAGGTATCTGTAACTGATATTCTCCATGAGATTGGTATTCCTGCACATATTAAGGGATATATATACTTAAGGGAAGCTATAAGTATGGTAGTGAATAATATGGTACTAATGTCTGCAGTTACAAAAGAACTGTATCCTTCTGTAGCTATAAAACATAATACAACAGGAAGTAGGGTAGAAAGATCAATAAGACACGCAATAGAAGTAGCCTATAGCAGAGGGCAAACGGAAGTCATCAATAACCTATTTGGTTGTATGGTGAGGAACGGGAAAACAAAGCCTACAAACAGCGAATTTATCGCTACAATTGCAGATAAGATAAGGTCTAGTAATAAAATAGCAAATTAAGTTATGCAAGCTGTACAAAAATGGGGAGGATACACAATGAAATTAATGTGTAAGTGTGGAAACATAGAAGATTTAAAAATAGATAATCAAATAGTGAATTTTGAGATTAGAAACTGTGAAGATGGTACTATAGCATTAGTATGTAAAAAATGTAGCGAAGTTGTGTTTATAACTTTCAAGAATAAGTAAAATTATAAACTATGGGGAAAGCCAAAGGAGAAAAAGTCCTTTGGCTTTCTTTTTGACAAAAATAGCATATAAAAATCTATAATCAATATTGATTCAATTATAGTATACTCAGTAAAATTAAAAAGATACATTAGATCATTAAGAGTACATGAACCAAAAGAACACAACATTTGGAGCGAGATTTCATTGATTAGTGAGGAAAAAATAATATGAAAATAGAAAATATGTGTGTTATACACTTGTTATATGGAATATATGAGGAAATGTTTCAATAAAAAAGATGAAACTCTAGAAAATTGATCATATGGTTTCATACATATAGGTAGGATTTTCTGATTGTATACATAGGATACATAAATTAGTATCCTGTATATTATTATTATTATTATTATTATACATAAAAAAAGCGTACTATTCAGCACACTTTAATGGATAATGAAAAATTGTTTACATTATAATTGTTGCCACAATTCAAAAATCTAAACTATAAATTTAAATCTTGGATATAATATCTTGGATATTATTTTTACAAAGTGATATTATTGCTCAAAGTCTAATTTGATTAATATTTAGCTAGATTTTTTTTATTTTGATCCATTAAAAAAGGTCAATATATAATTTATTGATTTTTAGAATTCCAAGTTGAAATGATTGATGCAACATTTATTAATTAAATTGTTTATTCATATATTGACATAATTAATCATTGTAGTAAAATATCAGTATAAATAAGGTTAGGATGTGAGGATATGTCAAATGTACTTTTTTTAAATATTCCAGCTCACGGTCATATTAATCCAACATTAGGGCTTGTAGATGCGCTAATTAAAGAAGGAGAGAATGTAGTCTATTTTTGCACAGATCAATTTAAAAAGAAAATAGAAAAAACTGGGGCTATATTTAAGAGCTATGCTAATTTTAGGGGAAATCATATTCCAGGCAAAATGAGTACTATTGATGATTATTTAGATATTATAAATAATGATCTTTATAAAAGTCAAGAAACTATAAGTGAAATTTTAGAAAAAATTAAGAACATAAAATTTGATTATATAGTTTACAGTGCTATGTTTCCTTATGCAAATATTATTAGTCAAATATTAAAGATTCCTACTATTTCTTCATTTGCAATATTTGCCACCAAAGAAGAACTTAAGCCAGTGAATTCATTATCTATAAATGAAAATCAAATAAAAAATTATCAAAATACTGGAATTTATAAAAACGTGGCAGATAAATTAGAAAAAACTTACAATATTAAAATGCCAGAGATAGTTGATATGTATTTTAATATGGGAGATATTAATATTGCATATACTTCTAAATATTTTGTACCACATCCTGAATATTATAGCGAAAATTTTATATTTATTGGCCCACCAATATATGACGGTGAAGATAATTTGGATTTCCCCTTTGAAAAATTAGAAGGTAAGAAAGTAATTTATATTTCACTAGGTACAGTCTTTAACAATACTAGCAGTAAGCTCTATGATATATTCTTTAAAAGTTTTGCAAACAGTGATGTGATTGTAGTTATGTCGGCGTACAATGTAGATCTATCTTCATTTGATATACCAAGTAATTTCATTGTTAGGAATTATGTTCCGCAATCAAAAATTCTAAAGTATACTGATGTTGCTATAACTCATGCAGGAATGAATAGTACAAATGATTTACTATATAATAATATACCTTTTGTAGCAATACCTATAGGAGCAGATCAACCATATATGGCAGGAAGATCTTCAGAACTTGGAGCGGCTATTTCTCTTGATAAAGACAAACTCACTCCAGAAATTTTAAAAAATTCTGTTAAAGAAGTTTTAACTAATCCAAGTTATCTTGAAAATATTAAAAAGATAAGTAGCTCTTTTAAACAAACAGGGGGGTATCCAAAAGCGGTTGAAGAGATTTTTAAGTTAAAAAAAGAAAAACATATTTTTGATTAATAACATAAAAAAATATATTTAAGTTGAATATTGTGTACGTAATAATAAAGAACGCACCATTTGGTATGTTCATCTTAGGTGAGACATTTGAATATTAACTATTGTACACACTAATTATCGGTAACATTAAATTATTCTGAACTAGTTACGATAACTAATATGTGACAAAGTATTTTAAGAATTGTTAAAATCTAATATTATCACAATATGAAGATTTTATATTTTGGAGATGTTTAATGTGGCAAATGATAACAAATATGAGAATGATATAAAAGGACTTTGTGAGCATATGATTCATTTATTAGATAAACTTAAGCAAAGAGGTTTAATAGATGAGCAGGAATATGAAAGTCTTACGTATCAAAAGAAAAGATTTTTGGATAGTAGATCTAATAAATTAGAAATGAAAATACAAAATTAATCGTTACTAAAATTAGATTTGTCATCATTGGAGTAATACCTATTAATAAGCTCGTCCAATTCTGTACTTAATTTAATCAATTTATTATCGGATATGTCACAATCGTTTAATAACATATAATCTATTTGTCCTCTCAGAGTTTCTATATTTTTATTTTCTATGTTTGATCTAATTACTTTATCATGGGATATGTTATGCTCGTTTAATAATATATAATCTAGTTGCTCTCACACAATTTCTATATTTCCAACTAAATTCATAAGTATCAATCCTTTTTGATTATATTCACATATTTGCTATGTCACACAATTGCAATATAGTTTGTGACATAAATCAATACAAAACAAATAAATATTTTAATACCTAATTATATAGTTTATCTATAGACAATTATAAAAAAAAGTAGTGTTGACACAATTATATTGTGCTCATTAAAATAAAAAGATTTATTAGAAGATTAAGTGGTATATGAATCCAACGGGAGAGTCTTAATATAAACAAATATTCGATTAAGGAGAGGCACATTACAATTATACACATGAGTTTAGAAATATATGTTAATAATAAAAAGGACTCAGAGACTCATGCACCAGCTTGAGATAAGGTCAAAAATTGTCAACAATTATAAAAAAGTGTCTTCACTATTGACTTAGATCCATAGTAAGCTATGGAGTGAGAGATAATATGCATTTGTTGTTTCAAGCACAATTACGAAAGAGTGATGATCTTACAGCAGACTTAAGTAGCTTATTTTATAAATATTTATAGGAGGAGACTTATGAGTAAAGAATCCCATTTTTATATTATTCTAAAGATACTTACTGGTTGTATAGGTACAATTAATTAGCTTATTACCTTGCAAAAGTTTGTTTCTTGGATAAACAACTAAATATGATGATGAAACTTGATGCTAACAATGCTTTAGATATGATAATTAGTAAGTTTAATATATATAACAATGAATGCAATACTCTAAGTTAAGCTTATTATTCAATGAGAACATCCCCCTACATGTCTTTCTAAATATTTGGGTATTAGTATCAACAGCTTGTCTACACGCACGTTGAGACTGTGGTAAGGATAGTAAAAAAATAGCCAATGAAAAAACTATTGATACTTCGATAAAACCACTGCTACTTTGAAGAAACCTGTGCAGAAACGGTTGAATAGGAGCATGGGAAAAACAAGAATTTAGAGAATAAAATAAGTAGCTGGTATCACTGCCAAAACCATGTATATCAACATCTAAGATAGAATAAGGATAGGATTAAGTAGTCCTACTTTTATGCCTTTTTTACTTAGTTTTGAGGGCAAAGCCAGATTGGAAGAACCTATACTAATTCAAAGCAGAAAGGAGCTCGTGGTGAATGTGAAGTATCATCTAAATTAAAAGATTAAATTAGATGCATTTTAGAAAGAAAACTATGATTTAATAATTCAAGAGATAACCAAGGTAAAAAAAGAAAATAAATTCTAGAAGGGTGATATATGGACAGGTTAATATTTATTAAGTGTCCGATAAAAAAAGAGGAATGAATCCATGGCATCTGAGCAAATAAATTTAACAGTCCAGTTGAAAATGAAATGATAGCCAGAAGATATAAACCAGAGTGGCTTAATAAAAGGAAACATAAGCTAGAGGTGCAGATAGAAAAGATTGATAATGCACTTGAGATATTAACGGATAGAGAATATAAAATAATAGAACTCAGGTATTTTGACAATATATCCAATAAGTATGTAGCAACAAGACTGGATTTAACGGAGCAAAGGGTAAGTGAAGTTAAGACTAAGATGATAAATAAGTTAATTAATTTGGTATTGGTAATGTAGGAATAACAAACAGTTGGTTCACCATATGAAAAAAAGATGAAGTAACTACCGAGATTAAAATAGGAACAATGCTCTTTGAAAATTGAATAATATGGCGTTAAAAAGCAAAAACGATATCTATTTTATACAAAAATGAGAGCTTATTACCATGCTAATATGATATAATTACCATTAATTAAGTTGTATTGGTATCTAAGTATGAATTAATATTTATTATTTATTGGGGGCTACTAAATGGAATTCTGGGATATACTCGATGAAAATGGGATTAAAACAGGTAAAATTGTTCAACGTGGCGAAACTATGGGGAAAGATGAATATCATTTAGTTGTGAATGTATGGATAAAAAATAACAATGGTGAATTTTTGATTACAAAACGTACGCCTAATAAGAATATGTTTCCCAGTATGTGGGAAACAACTTGCGGTGCTGCAATTATTGATGAAGATAGTTTGAAAGCCACATTAAGAGAGGTTAAGGAAGAAATCAATATTGACTTATCTCCTACAAATGGAAAGTGCCTCTTTAAATTAAAAAGGCAACACAATGACTTTCCCGATTTCATAGATGTATGGCTTTTCAAAGAAGAAGTGGATATAAAAGAAGTTACTTATCAACCCCAAGAAGTATGTGGTGCAAGGTGGGCAACGCCAAGTCAGATTCGATCCTTGATAGAAACAGATGAATTTACAAATACGTTTACATATATTGAAGAATTATTTAAAATAGTATAGTTGCTAATAATGTTCATAAATTATGCAACAATAGTAAAATAATACTCACTAACAATTGAAATTGAGAATACCAATAATATTTTTGAAAACCTAAAAAAATCGGTCTTATATATGATATATATAAGTAAAATAAATTTAAAAATAGCTTGCCTTGGAGGTAACTTCAAGGTATAACATAGAATTGTGGAGATTAGAAAGGTGGTTACTATAGGATGGATAAGACATACTCAATAAAACAAATATCACAACAAATAGGATTAAGTGAAGATACTATCCGTTACTATGAGAGGATAGAACTACTTCCAAAAGTTAAAAGGAATAATATAGGCTATCGTGCCTATAGTTTAAAAGATAGAGACTTATTGAACAATATCGTATGTTTAAAGAATACAGGTATGACTTTAAATCAAATAAGGCTGTATGTAAAGCTTAATACTATTTCAGAAAGATATAAAATGCTTTTAACCCACAAGAAAAATATTGAAGAGCAAATGAATGAATTGCAAAGAATCATAGAAATAAAGTTGAAGATCATGGAGTAATAATAATCTAATCTGTGAAGAAAAAATGAGGGAGGAATATTTATGACTATAAAAAAAGAAAACAAAATTGTATTAATTACTGGTGCCAATAAAGGGATAGGCTTAGAAACAGCTAGACAATTAGGTGTTAAAGGATTTACAGTATTAGTTGGAGCTCGCAGTAAAGAACGAGGAAAAGAAGCTGAAGTAAAATTACAAGGAGAAGGAATAGATGCTCATTTTATAGAAATTGATGTAACAGATCAAGCGTCCATAGATCAAGCAACTAAAAAAATAGAAGAAGGTTATGGGAAATTGGATGCTTTAGTTAACAATGTAGGTGTAGCATTGGATAAAGGAGTATCTGCAATTAAATTAGATATTAATGTATTAAGAGAAGCTTTCGAGACAAATTTCTTTAGTATGTTTGCAGTAACAAAAGCTATGTTGCCTTTAATTCGAAGGTCAGCGGCTGGGCGTATTGTAAATATGTCCAGTGGACTAGGTTCACTTACACAGCAGAGTGATCCTAACTCTGAATACTATAAATATAAAGGATTGGCGTACGATTCATCTAAAACAGCAATTAATCAGCTTACAGTTCATTTGGCTTATGAGTTAAAAGATTCAAGTATTAAAGTTAACTCGGCTGATCCAGGATTTACTGCTACTGATTTAAATAACTTTAGAGGAACCCGTAGTGTAGAACAGGCTTCAAATATTGTGGTCCGTCTTGTTACCCTTCCAGAAGATGGACCTACAGGTGGATTCTTCGATGAAAACGGAGTTGTTGCTTGGTAAAAGGTTACTTAAACCTGATTGTATAGTTATCTATCATATATTATAAGTAACACAACTTAAATTATATAAATAAAATTAATGGTTACAAATATTAAGATGCCGTAGTATTCAAAAAAATAAGTTATACGGTGTTTTTTTATTAAGTTGATACAGATTTCTCTTATAAAACGTCACAACTATAAAAACTGAACAAATATTTAAAATATCTTAAAAATATATTAATTCATAGCAGTACGATAATATCATAGAAAAAGTAAGAGAAGAACATTCAGAAATGAGTGTTCTTTTTTTATGTCATAAAATAGTTATGCATATTCAGTAATGCATGGAATATCTGAAGATTATAAGCTAGGTGATATAACAAAAGTAAACAAAGGTAGGGATGAAGCAGACAGTCAACTGTACAAGATGGCTGGTAACAGTATTGTGGTTGATGTGTTAGAAAATATACTAAGTGAATTATTTACATCTAGTATTTAATGTGGACATAGCATTGTCACAAATTGAGGTTAGTATATAAATATAGAGATTACCCCTCTTATATATAGGCATTTGGTTAATTCCAAGTGCTATTTTTACGTAATAAATAGAATTACAGATAAAGACAGTTACTACAAATGAATTATATGAAACGGTGTAAGGCAAACGGCATTTAATTTATTATTAAAGGTGGGCCAGGATATTTATCTTATTTGTTAAGATAAATATCCTGGAGTTTTAAATACTTCTAATACTTTAAAATTAAAGTAAAATAATAAAAAAATAGTTAAAAGAAGGGGAATGCGTTCTAAATATAGAAGTATAAAGCGGAAAGGTGAGTGGTAGTATGGAAAAATATAAATTTGATTATGAGAATTTAATGAGTATATCCATTTTAGCAGCACAAATTAAAGCAATAGAAAAAGTACTACTGAAGAATGGGACAACTACAATAGAAGAATTGGAACAATACAGAAAAGAATGTTTAGAACCATTAATCAAAGCATGCAAAGAAGGTGAAATTGTAAGTGATAAATATATTAAATTACTTGAAGATAGCATATAAAATATTATGGAGAAAGAGAAAAATATAAAATAGGGAAATTGCAAAGATTTTAGATATAAAGAGAAAACAGTGGGAAGATGTACATTAGAGGCTGATCCAGAATCATTAAATGAAAGTGGAGGTTATAGGAATTAATAGTCGAATAGAATAAAAATGATGTGGATTTAAAACCAAATAAATATTACCATCCTTATTATGACACTAATAATTAGCCTTAATTATGGTTGTATTAATTAAAAAAAACTAAGGAATATGGTTCTTAAAACGATTACAAAACATAAAATGTATAAAAACATTAAATAACAAAAAATGTTGCTATTCCCATTTTACCATTGTATAATATACATATATAGAATATTGTGGGAAAAAGGTGATGTGATGAAATTTTTAACGACGGGAGAAAAGGTTAGGAAGCTAAGAGAGCAATTAAATATTAAACAAGAGGATTTAATTTCAGAAAGAGTTACTAGAGGACTTATAAGTATGATTGAGACAGGCAGAAGGGATGTAACTTATGCTACAGGAGTTAAGCTTGCTGAAAAATTTAACGAAAAAGCTGAAGAACTTAACATTATAATGAATATTGACGAAGCATATTTAATGCGTTCCCCAGCTGAAGATGCTGAAATTTATTGTTTAAACAAGCTTAAAAATGATGACATAACGGAAAGTACCATAAAAGAAATTTTTGAAT
>Ga0255362_1000271_pt1 | contig 12506 bp, 9 predicted proteins | sample GFST75r2metaG_FD_186000 | JGI IMG/M metagenome (GOLD analysis project Ga0255362, IMG submission 186000)
CTTAAGAATAGAGATAGTAAAAACAGTTTCTGAAAAAGCAGCAGAAGTAGCTGCAATAGATGCGATTACAAAGGCGCAAACCTCAAAATCAGATGCAGACACACAAGCTGCAACAACGGCAGTACAAGCTGTTAAAGATACTACAGAAAATGCTGCATTAACTGCTAAAATAGCAACGGCTAAAGCACCAGCTTCAACATATGGAATTACTTATGAAGGTCACGTGCAAAGTATTGGATGGCAGAAACCAGTTACTACAACTGGAGATCAATCAGATATTACTGAGGCACCAGAAGCAGGAACGGACGGACAAGGGTTAAGAGTAGAAGCTTTAAAAATCACAGGCACTAATTTACCCCAAGGTGCAAGTATTACATACCAAGGGCACGTACAAAATATTGGATGGCAGGATCCCGTTACTGAAACTGGGAACCAAGCAATTGATGCTGCTCCAGAAGCAGGTACTGATGGAAAAGGACTTAGGGTAGAAGCTTTTAAAATAACTCTAAATGGTTTACCAGGATATGCTATAGAATATCAAACACATGTGGAAAATATTGGTTGGCAAGCACCAGTACAAACTGTAAATGGGACAGCCATTACTGGGGCGGCTGAGGCAGGTACTGATGGAAAAGGTTTTAGGATGGAAGCTCTAAGAATAGAAATAGTAAAAACAAATGCTGAAAAAATAGCAGAAGTAAGTGCTATAGATGCAGTTACAAAAGCACAAACTACCAAATTAGATACAGATATACAATCAGCCACAACAGCAGTACAAGCTGTTAAAGATACAATAGAAAATGCAAAGTTAACTGATTTAATAAAAGGAATAGCAATACCATATACTACTGGATATGTGAATAACACAGACTTTACAGTTGATCTTAATGTAAGATCAACACCTAGTACAAGTGGTATGATACTAGGTCAGCTATACGATTATGCTAAGGTGGAAGTTCTGGGTAATCTAACTGCCAATGGTATTGTGTGGGATAAAATTAATTATAATGGCGGTATTGCTTACGTATCTAGCTCCTATATACAAACTTATACTTCGCCACAAGATAGTGTTGTTAATACTGCAAGTAAGATAACTACGCAGTTTGAAGTGGGAGATTTAAGCCAAATTGCAGGAAATTCTGATGGACAAGGATTATCTTTGGGATATCTTCAATGGTGTATAGGCCAAGACTCTTTGCAACCACTACTAAATAGAATGGACAGAGAATATAATTCTGAACTTAAAAATATTTTTGGGACAAACTATGACGCTTTGTATAATATGATACATGACACACAGGCAAATCAGCTTAAATGGGCTCAAAGCATAAATGACGGTTCAAATAATATTATTGAACCTTGGCACTCTCAACTTGTTAATTTATATAAAAACTCTAACTATATAAGCATTGAGAATGATGCACAAATTTATTATGTTAAACAAGCAATGCTTATCTGCACTAAATATAATTTGAAAACTGTAAGAGGTTTTGCTCTAGCTTTTGATATTGCTGTGCTTGATGGAAGTGGAAGTGTGCTTGGAAGTTCAAATGCTGAACAAACAATTACTGCTGCCATGGCTAAAAACCCCAATATTTCTGAAAAAGATTTATTAACAGTTATTTCAAATGCTGTAGCAACAACACCTGATGATAAATCAAGAAAAACGGCTATAATTAATGGACAAGGAGAAGTTCATGGTATTATGCTTTATTTAGATAAAGATTTTGGTTTAAGTGATAATTTGTATTAACAATTAGTGTAAATTAAAATATGAGGTTCAGTTAGCCTGTAGTCTTTATTGTAAGACTACAGGCTAACTGAGCCTTTAATAAAATTTAAATCTTTCTCAAATAATTAAAACAATAGGTCACTATACATATTAAAAACATTAGTGGTTAATATATAGTTATAGGATACTACCTTTTAAAGCTAGATATATTTATAAAGTGGCAATATGAAAATCTGACTTTTAGTGCTGCTACCCTATTAAAGATAAGGATGGGAGTCAAATGATACATTTAAGCAAACATCAATTATTTTCACTAATGGTTTTATTTGAAGTAGGTAGTACATCTGTTTTTGCATTGGGAATTGGCGCCAAGCAGGATGCTTGGATAGCAATATTACTTGCTTTATTAATTGGTTTAGGTTTTGTGTGGATTTACACGGAACTTCAAAGTGAATTTCCTGACAAGAATTATGTTGAAATAATTCTTACAGTATTGGGGAAAAAACTTGGAATACCACTTATTTTACTTACCTTATTAGGTTGCTTTTGGCATAGTGCTCGTAATCTTCGAGAATTTGGTGAATTAATAATTATAACTGTACTTCCAGAGACACCACTATTATTTATAAATTTTATATTCCTATTAGTTATTATATATGTTCTATTTAAAGGAGTTGAAGTATTAGCTCGTGCCAGTGAAATAATCATGCCTGCTATTGTAGTATTTATGTTAAGTTTGTGTATATTAGTTTACATATCCGGAGATGTAGATTTTACAAATCTGACGCCAATTTTAGGTGATGGTATTAAGCCAGTTCTAAAAACTTTGCCTAGTTTAGTAGTATTTCCATTTGGAGAGATGTTTGTTTTCCTAATGTATTGGAATTATGCAAATGAAAAAAAAATTGTTAGAAAGACTGCAGTGAAAGCAGTATTTTGTTCTGCAATACTACTTTGCACCACTGTGGTTATGGATATAACTGCGTTAGGAGCTAAATATGTTTCAATTGCAACCGTACCTTTAGTAGAAACTATACGGTTAATTAATATAGGTAACATAATAACCAATTTTGATGCTATCGGAGTTATTATTATATTTTTTGGCGGATTTTTCAAGATGTCCATATATATCAATGCTGCTGTTTTAATTTTAAATACATTATTTAAAATTAAAAAACATAATAAGTTGACTATTATTTTCGTAAGTATATTTTTGTTATGGTTCGCCATTGTATTTGAGCCTAGTTATGTGTTTCACCAGTGGATGTTCCCTTTTGATGTACACTATTTCGCTGTGGTCTACACTAATATTGCACCACTATTATTATTAATTATTTACAAGATAAAAAGGAAGCGATCTGAATTATAGATATTTAAAGGTGATGAGTAATATGTGGATTATAGAATTTTTACAAAAGTTCTTGGAAGGAAGAGGATTTTATCCGTCATTAATGGTTATCTTTTCTTGGGGATATACTATTTTGTTAGTTGGAGTACTCATATGTGAAATTTTTCTATATATTTTCAAAGTGAAATATTATAATCCAGAGTTTAAGAAGGATGTTAATAAAAAAGTTTAGGTATCTGAAAGAAGGGATAAGGGCAATGCTCGACTATTTATATAAAAAACTTAAGTTTCTACAACTTAAAAATCCTAAAATCAATAATGAAACTACGAAGGAAGAGACTTTACAACCCGAACTTTCTTTTAGCCTTAAAGATAACTTAAATGTTTTAAAAAAGATTTTAGGATCAAGTAATGACATAATTTATCGTGAATTTTCTTTCGGTTCTAGATTACAAATTAATGCAGCAGTTATATTTTTAGAAGGTATGACGGAAAAAACAACTATAAATGAGACAATAATTAAACCTTTTATGTATGAAAGTAAATTATATAATTTAGAAAATGAAAGTGAATTAGAATTTGGTAATTTAAGCATTATAAAAAATGCGCTGATTTCTGTTGGAAACGTAAAGCAGACTTCTATTATAAATGAACTCCTGGATGGATGCTTATCTGGAGATACTATATTTCTTAGGGAAGGTTCTAAGGACGCTTTAATTATTCAGTCAAAGGGATTTGAAACCCGAGCTATAGAAGAAGCTAAAACTGAAGCCGTAGTAAGAGGACCTAGGGAAGGGTTTTGCGAAAATATTGCTACAAATATGACATTATTGCGCCGTAAAATAAAAAATCATAATTTATCCTTTGAAACAATGCAAATTGGTACACAAACAAGGACTAGTGTATGTATTGTTTATCTAAAAGGTGTTGTTAACCCTAAGCTCATAAAAGAAATAAAAAAAAGACTAAATAGAATTAATACAGATGCCATTTTAGAGTCAGGTTATATTGAACAATTTATAGAAGATGCACCTTATTCCATTTTTCCTACTGTGGGCAATTCTGAAAAACCTGATTCTACAGCGGCCAAGATATTGGAAGGGAGGGCTGCTATTTTAGTTGATGGAACTCCATTTGTACTTACTATGCCTATGCTTTTTATCGAGGGTTTTCAAAGTGCAGAAGATTATTATTCAAGACCGTTTTATGCAAGTGTTGTAAGAATATTAAGGTTTATTGCTTTTTACGTAAGTGTGTTAGCCCCAGCTACTTATGTAATATTGTCTACATTTCATCAAGAATTAATACCAACCACATTATTATTTACTATGGCTGCAAGTCATGAAGGGGTTCCTTTCCCGGCAGTTATGGAAGTTGGTGTTATGATGATAACTTTTGAAATTTTAAGAGAAGCGGGAGTACGTTTACCACGTCCTGTAGGTCAAGCGGTAAGTATTGTAGGCGCTTTAGTAATAGGTGAAGCAGCAGTGTCAGCAGGGCTAATTGGAGGACTTACGGTTATTGTGGTAGCTCTAACAGCTATTTCTAGCTTTGTAGTTCCTGTGTATACAGATGTTATTTCTATTTTACGAATAATGTTTCTTGTTTTAGGAGGAAGTCTAGGTATATTTGGAGTTGGAATTGGTTTTTTGGTAGTACTAGTACACGTGGTATCCCTAAGATCTTTTGGAATGCCATATTTAGCGCCATTAGCACCACTAAGTGCAGAAGATTTAAAGGATACATTCATAAGAACTCATTTATGGAATATGTTTACTAGACCAAGAACTATAGGGCAACAAAATTTAAAAAGGCAAAGTGAAGGGACAAAACCAGAGCCACCAAAAGGTACATCAAATAAGGATTAGGAATATATGGGGTGAATTTGATGAAAAAATTCATAAGTGTGTTTATAAAAATAATTGTATGTATTTTCATAGTTTTAAATCTGACGTCTTGTTGGGGTGCTCATGAATTAAATAAACTAGCCATTGTAATGGGGGTTGGAATTGATAAAGGTAAAGCGAATGATATGGTAGACATAACGGTTCAAGTGGCAAAGGTTCTAGATATTAAAAGTTCGCCCAAGGGGTCCAGTGGAAGTGGAGGCGGAAGTGATTCTGGTTATTTGAATTTAGAAGAAAAAGCAAGTGGTATTTCCCAGGCAGTAAAAAATATAAATCGCAAAATAGATCGTAAGTTGTTTTTTTCACACAATCAAGTAATCATTTTAGGAAAAGATGCAGCAGAAACAGGTATATCAAAGTATATTGATTTTTTTCTACGTTATCGTGAGAATCGTCTTTTAGTATGGGTTATAGTAGCTAAAGGAACTGCTGGTGAAATGTTAGATATAAAACCTGGACTTGAGACTACTCCTGGAAGAAGTATTGGTGAATTGATTAGAAACCAAGAGGAAGATACATCATTAATGCCAGCTGTAGAGTTAAAAGATTTTGCATCAAGACTCATGAGTAAAACTACATCACCTATTGCACCTATAATTGAAGTATCAAAAGAAGATAAGAAAAAAACAGTATATCTTTCAGAAACAGCAGTATTTAAAAAAGACAAAATGGTGGGAACACTTGATAAAAAAGAAACTCGTGGTCTTTTATGGGGGATTAATAAAATTAAAGATGGAGTTATTACTGTGAGCATGCCGAATAACAAGGATAAAGTAGATATTGAAACAACACATGTTGGTAGTAAGATAACAGCTGAAATAAAAGATAACAAACCCAAAATGAAAATAGAGATAAAACAAGAAGGCGATTTGCAGGAGCAAACTTCTGCTGAAGATTTTGCAAATCCAAAAGCTTTTGCTATTCTTGAAAAATCTGAGGAAGATATTATAAAAGAAGAAGTGATTTCATCATTAAAAAAATCACGAGAGTTAAATGCTGATACATTTGGATTTGGAGATATTATATATGAGCATTATCCTAAACAATGGAGGGAAATGGAAAAAAATTGGGGCGAAATATTTCAAAATGTCCAAGTGGATGTAAGTGTTCACTCCAAAATAAATAGAACAGGAAGAATTACTAAACCTATTATGTCACCAGATAAATAGTATTAATTATAATGAGGTATAAAATGATTTTTTTATTGACAATGGTTTTTATAGGTATAATATTGATTGAAGTTCCAGGGCTAATTAAAAATAAATATTGGCATGAACTTAAAATATTTTCTGCATTTTTATTTATAGCATTTATAATGAGTTTATTTTATATAATAGGTATGCCAATACCTAATCCTGTAAAGGGAGAGGAATATTTGATAAAGGATATATTACATTTAAATTATAAATAAAACTAATTTTTATGCATAGAGGTAGTGTCAATTATGAAGATTGAAAAAGGTATAATATCAAGTTCACAATTAATGTTTTTGATTATTGGGTTAATTGAAGCATCTACCCTTACAGGGGCTTTTATAAGCGGAATAACAAAACAAGATACATGGATAGTTTTGTTAGCAGGCTTTATGATATGTTTATTTTTGTTATGGGTATATACATCACTGAGTAAAAAGTTTCCTGGTAGAAATTTAATAGAGATAAATGATGAAATATATGGTCACAATTCTGGAAAAATCATGTCTATACTATATATTTATTATTTTTGGTTCATAATCCCTGCAAATATAAGATTTATAACGGATTTTTTTTCTACATACCTTTTTCCAGAAACTGATATTAGTGTATTTGAAATACTCATTATTATAATATGCATGTACACATTAAAAAAAGGAATAGAAGTAATAGCGAGAGCTGGATTTATTTTAACTATATTAGCAATAATAGTAAGTATATTTATTACATTAGTTACAATAAAAGATATGCAATTATCGAATTTTTTACCTTTTTTTCAAATGAATTTTAAAGAATTTACTCAAGGAACAAATCTTATGGTATCTGTCCCATTTGGGGAAATTGTTGTATTTTTAATGATTTTCCCATGTGTTAATGAGATAAAGCAAGTAAAAAAATTTGCATTTGTGGGTTTGATTATAGGATTTGTATTCTTTTTAGCAGTAATCTTTAGAAATATATCCATACTCGGTAATATATCTTCTATTCAGGTACTTCCATCCTATCAAGTAGCAAAAAACATAAATATAGGAGACATTATTGAAAGAACGGAAGTATTGGTAGCGGTAGTACTTTTATTTAATGTATTTTTTAAAATTTGTATTTTTTATTATGCTACAGTATTGTCTATAGCTCAGGTTTTTAAATTACGATGTTATAAACCATTAGTGATTCCTGTTGGAGTTATAAGTTCTATACTTTCAATGACTATGTTCACTTCAACAGTGGATGAAGTATACGCAGCAAGTATATATTCCGTATTTGTGATTCCTTTTATAATTATATTCCCTGTGATTTCTTTAATTATAGCTTCAATTAGAAAATTGAACTAATTGTTATGTTTTTGCAGTAATGAAATGAAATTGATATAATGACTAGTACAAGTAAAAGCTATATACTAAAATAATATTGAAAGAAGGGTATAAAATGATTTTAGATAAGTTACAAAATCAAAATTTATATACAAATATAAATAGCAACATTAAAAAGGCTTTTGAGTTTTTAAATAATAATGATATAAAGAATCTTAAGGATGGCAAATATGAAATAGATTCTGATAATGTGTTTGCACTTGTACAATCTTATATTACAAAACAGGATAAAGAAAATAAATGGGAATCACATGAAAAATACATAGATATTCAGTATATAGTTAACGGTGAGGAAACTATTGTATGGTCACCAATAGATCAACTAGCAGTAGATCAAGAGTATTCTAAAGAAAAAGATATAACTTTTTATAAAGAAGCTAATCATTTTTCAAAAATAAATTTAAAAAATGATTATTATTGCATCTTTTTCCCAAGAGATGCTCATAAACCAGGTTGTATTTTTGATAAACCAATGAATATAAAAAAGGTAGTTATAAAGATTAAATTATAATATAAAATTTTACTATAAACTTGTTTAAAATGCATAAAAGCATTTTGGACAAGTTTATTCATTTTTAATAATATAAAGAATATCATCATCAACACAATTATAATATTCAATGAAAAAAAATTTTTTCATACATGCTTTATTCCTTATTTAAAAATAATTCCGTGTAGAAATTAGAGGGAATATAGAACTATATGTAGAATGATAAAGAAGTGAGAAAAACAAATGATTAATTACCCGCTCTGAGTTCAATAATGTATGATTTTTATTTTGGAGATGATCTTATTAATATTTTTTGGTTTACGTTGTTATTTACATGTTTTATTATTTACATATTTTTGGGTATATATATTTATAAAATAGATAATAAATCAAAAGTTAACTGTATATTTTTAGCTTTATGTATTTGTTGTAGTCTTTGGGCAATAGGATATGCATTTATGCTAATATCTCCAAATATAAAGGTTGCATATTTATGGAGAGCAGTTTCAGTGGTGGGGTATTGTTTCTTTTATGGGTGTTGGTTGAATTTTGCATTGCTCCTAAACAGCCCAAATCATAAAAAATATAGTTTGAAAATAAAGTTTTTAATATACATTCCTTCAATAATATTTTTTATAAGTAATATAACAGATACTCCATCACAGGTAATGCTTAGACGATATTATGGTTGGATAAGCATCGCAGAAGCAAGAGATGTTTATTATGATATTATGATTCCAGTGGTTTTTCTAATAGGACTTATATTAATATTTTTAAGGGGAAGAAACTCTAAAAAAAATAGAATTAAAAAACAGACAAAAATCATTTTGATAACCAGTATTATAAGTTTTGTTTTGGGAATAACAACAGATGTAGTTTTGCCAGCAATGGGTATCATCGTTTTTCCTTCAGCGGTTATAATGGGGTCAATAATAATTGTTGGAATTTATTATGCCATAAATAAGCATAGGATGATGGCTATTACTCCTAAATTTATGTCAGAATATATTTTTAATGCTGTTAATGAACCTATTTTTATTTTAGATGAGGGGTTTGTTATAAAAAATTGTAATCAGGCATCTTTAAATATAACTGAACATAATTATGAGGAATTGGAACAAAAAAATTTCAATACATTAATTAATAACAGAAATTTGCAATTACAAGATGTAATTAAAAAAGGTTATGTTAATAACATTGAAATTAATTTGCAAAAAAGAAGTAAGGATTATGTTGCATGTGAATTATCAGCAACAGTTATATACGATGAATATAAGGATATACTAGGGGTCATTATTTTATTACATGATATTTCTGAGAGAAAGCTAATAGCGGAAATGGAAAGAAATAATACTTTTAAATTAGAAAAATCAAATGCAACACTTAAAAATCAGATTAGGGATAGAATACGTGCAGAGGAACAAATACGTCACTTTGTATATTATGATGCTCTTACAGAAATTCCTAATAGAAAAAAAATGTTAGAAAATATTAATAAATTATTGGATAATGGAAATGAAAAATTTGCAGTTATTTACATAGATTTAGATGATTTTAAAAATATAAATGATAAATTTGGTCATCAAGCTGGGGATAATATTCTTAAAACGGTGGCAGTAAGATTAAAAAATATTATCAGTGAAAATGATACAGTTAGTAGAATAGGTGGAGACGAATTCATAATTATAGTAGAAAATTTAAATTCATCTTTACAGGCTGAGGAAATAGCAGCGGCCATTGAAAGAACATTAAGAGTACCTTTCATTTACAATGAAGACCATTTATTTATTGGAGCGAGCATAGGTATAAGTATATTTCCAGAAGATGGCACAGATGCTGATACCTTAATTAAAAATGCTGATTTAGCCATGTATGAAGTTAAAAATAGTGATGGTTATGGATATATTTTGTATTCTTCAAAAATGAATGAAAAAGTTATGGATAAATTAGAGATGAAAATAAAATTAAATAAAGCGATGTTAAATAACGAATTTATAACTTATTATCAGCCGATTATAGATTTAAAATCAATGAAAGTGTTAAGTACAGAAGCTCTTATAAGGTGGAAACAAGGGGATATAATTATTACACCTGTAGAATTCGTTCCAATGGCTAAGAGTATAGGTGAAATGGTAGCCATTGATAATTGGATGTTAGAAAATGCATGTATACAGTGTAAAAAATGGCATGAGCTTGGCATGAAAGATTTGTGCATATCAGTAAATACATCATATACACAACTGAAACAAATATATTTTGTTGAAATAGTGGAAAGCATACTGAATAATAATTCGCTACTTCCAATGTATTTAAATCTTGAAATTACGGAGGACGAAGCTATTGAGGATCCTGAAGCAATTATAAATATATTGACACAGCTGAAAAAGCTTGGTATTAAAATTTCGTTAGATGATTTTGGTACCGGATATTCTTCTCTTAGCTATGTAAATAAATTGCCTATTGATATAATAAAAATTGATAGATCACTTATAATGAATTTAGAAGAAGATTCTAAAAATATATTGATTATTAAATCAATAATAATGATGGCACACGGTTTGAATATTAGAGTTGTTGCAGAAGGAATTGAAACAGAAGAACAATTTAATATACTAAATGATCTTCAATGTGACTTAATTCAAGGATATATAATTGGAAAACCTATGGATGCATCTGATTTTCAGAAAAAGTTCATATTAGGCATTTGAAAAGAAATAATAATTCAAATCCAAATGGTGGAGTGGGTTATGTTTTTATTTAAAATGGCTGCATCACATAGAAATTTTTACTATGTGATGCAGCCATTTCTATATTAATTTTGGAACATTTTATTATGCAATAAAATCTTTATCTGAAGAATCTTTTATTTCTTTTTTTCTTTTTGATGATATGTTTTCTGATAAAGAAATTAAAGCAGGAATAACTATTGGTAGAAGAATACAACTTAGTAGGAACAATCCTGTTACTACACAAATAGCGAGTTCCATTAATATGTGGATATTTGATGGATATAATGTGGCAAAAGTACCAGCAAGTATCAGAGCCGCAGACATTACTACTCCTCCAATGTTTCTAGCTGCAAGGACTATAGCTTCCTTTGGATCTGTATCCGGATATTCTCTAAAACGTGTCATAAGGAATATGCTGTAATCAACCCCTAATGCTGCAATTACTACAAAGGAGAAGAATGGTACATTCCAAGACATTCCACCTACATCACTAAATAGTTTTGATGTTAAAAATGATGTTACAGAAATTGCAGTATAATAGGCTACTAATAAAGATCCTACTATATATACTGGAATCCAGAAAGATCTTATTACTAGCACTAATAATATAAATATAGCTGAAAGTACTATTATTTGTGTAAATGTTATATCATGAGTTGCTATATTATTTAAATCATTAGTATTAGCAGTTGGACCAGATATTCCAAACTTAGCATCAGAAAGGCTAGTACCTTTTAATTGATTTTCAGTTATGGTATTCATTTCATCTATAAGCTTTATAGATTCTGGCGCATAAGGATCTGATGTTAGCGTTACAGTAAGTTTTGTAATCTTTCTATCTTTTGACATGTAAGCATCTAACATTTTGTTCACATCTGCAGTACCTAAAGCTTCGTTAGGTATATAAAATGATTTTGTGTTTGTTAATTGTGTTAAGAAGCCATTAGCTTTATTTATTCCAGTGTTTATTGTTCCTAGCCCATCACTGCTTTTGCCTATACCATCTTTAAGTTGTGCCATTCCACCACTTAGAGCGCTAAGACCAGTGTAAAGAGTATCTTGACCAGCTTTGATTTTTCCAGCTCCTGCTTTTAATTGAGCCATACTAGAAATTACAGTTTTTTGACCTGCGCTTCCTTGTCTAAGTCCTGAAGCTAGACCAGCTTCACCTGCTTCTAACTGATTTAGGCCTGTGACTAACTTAGAATTTGGACCGGTAGCTTCTATGCTTTGTTCTAAACCACCATTTACTTGAGCAAATGCCGTGTTCAATGCACCATAATTTAAATTTAGAGTATTAATGCCAGTTAACATGTTATCCAATGCACCGGAAAGTTGTGACATGTTTGCTCTAAGAGTAATAATATCTTTGTCATTTGCCGGTAACTTAGCAGCAATTGAATCAATTAGACTACTTTTACCATTCTCACCATCAATTGCTTTAATTTGGGTACTGAGTTGTGATATGGATACTGGCAAAGAATTATATCCTTTACCCAAAGTAACATAACCTTGTTGAACTTCAGTCATATTGTCCGAAATGGACTGTAAACCTGCATTTAGACTATCTATACCAGCTTTTATCCCAGCAATACCAGCGGTAAGTTTATCGGCACCACTCGCACCTTGATCTATACCAGCATCAATTTTAGTAAGGCCATCAGTAATTGATCCAATACCAGTCTCAAGAGTTCCGGTACCACTGGCAAGATCTTTAACACCAGAAAAATCAGGGGT
>Ga0255362_1000272_pt1 | contig 12505 bp, 12 predicted proteins | sample GFST75r2metaG_FD_186000 | JGI IMG/M metagenome (GOLD analysis project Ga0255362, IMG submission 186000)
GTTATAGATGGTGATGTAAGCACTAATGATACAGTTATTCTTATGGCTAATGGACGTTCAGGCAGAATAGATGAGAATTTTCAAGAAGCCTTGGAATATGTATGTTCTAATTTAGCTAGAATGATAGCTAAAGATGGTGAAGGAGCCACGAAACTTATGGAAGTTGAAGTTAAAGGTGCAAAAACTTTTAATGATGCTAAAAAGGCAGCGAAATCCATAGTAACTTCACCATTATTTAAATCAGCTTTATTTGGTTCAGATCCAAATTGGGGTCGTATTATGGCGGCTGTTGGATATTCCGGAGCTGAAATAGATGAAAAATTAATTACAGTTACACTTGAATCTGAAGATAAACAGATTGAAATTGTAGAAACTGGTGTAGTAAAAGCTTTTGAAGGCTCCGAAGAACTTGAAGTAGCAGAGAAAATCATGAAACAAAATGAGATTAAAATAATTGTAGATTTATCTTTAGGAAAATTCAAAGCTACAGCCTATGGTTGCGACTTAAGCTATGAATATGTACGTATTAACGCAGAATACAGTTCTTAAAATGACTAGAATAAAAAATGATATTAATTCCGTATCAAATTTAAAAAAAAATTTTTTTATTTATTTTAATTAAAGCTTCAGGCTTTTAAAAAAAAAAATTTACAGGTCAAAAAAATTATGGAAACCGTGAATATTTTAATTGAAGCATTGCCCTACATCAAGAAGTTTCATGGGAATAAGATTATGATTAAATATGGAGGCCATGCTATGATTGATGCAGAGGCTAAAAGTTCCACTGCTAGGGATACGGTACTGTTGAAGTATGTGGGTATGCAACCAATTGTAGTTCATGGTGGGGGGCCTGAAATCTCCCGTTCCATGAATAAATTGGGTAAGGAACCTCAGTTTATTGAGGGACTTCGTGTGACTGATCAAGAGACTATGGATATAGTTAAGATGGTGTTGGTTGGTAAGATTAATACTGAAATTGTAGCCAATATTGGCTTGCATGGTGGAAAAGGTATAGGTCTTTCTGGAAAAGATAATCATCTTTTGATGGCTCGTAAAAGAGCTCCTCAGGTTATTATTGATGATAAAACTGGGAAGGAGAAGACTGTAGATTTAGGTTTAGTGGGAGAGATTGAATCAATTAATCCAGAAGTTATTGATGTATTAACGTCAAATGATTATATTCCAATAATATCCCCCATAGGGGTTGATGAGAGAGCTAACACTCTTAACCTTAATGCAGATACTGTGGCGGGTGATATAGCTGGTCATGTAGGTGCTGAAAAACTGATTATACTTACTGACGTTCCAGGTATAATGGAGGATCCTGAAGATCCTGAAAGCCTCATTAAAAAAGTGAATTTAGATGAGATATTGGAACTTATTGATCAAGGAATTGTAAAGGATGGTATGCTTCCCAAGGTCCTAACCTGTATCAATGCTATTCAAATGGGTGTTTCATCTGCTCATATAATTGATGGCAGAGTTAAGCATTCTGTACTCTTAGAGATTTTTACTAAAAAAGGTATTGGTACTATGATAACTAATTAAAAAAAAATGAGGTTTTTTATCAGTTTTTTATAAATTGGAAATTCTAAATTTGATTTCGTAAAGGTGGAAAATAGTATGATAAGTGTTGGTATAGTAGGTGCAAGTGGTTATACTGGAGGAGAACTTTTAAGGTTTCTCGAGGGTCATCCTCAAGTAGAGGTGGTGGCAGCCACTTCACGACGGTTTGACGGAAATCCTATTTATAAAGTACATCCTAATTTAAGGGATGTAGATCTCAAATTCGAAAATTTATCACCAGGAGATATAGATGCGGATCTGGTTTTTACAGCAACTCCTCATGGTGCTTCTCTTAAGATAGTTCCTGAGTTAATTGAGAATGATGTAAAAGTAGTTGATTTAAGTGGAGATTACCGGTTCAATAATTTAGAAGTTTATGAAAAGTGGTATGGTTATAAACATCAAAAAATACTTAAAGCCATCTACGGACTTCCCGAATTATATCGTGAAGATATAAAACAGGCTAATCTAATAGCTAACCCGGGTTGTTTCCCTACTGGAGGTTTACTTGCTTCATACCCATTAGTATCCGAGAAACTGGTGGATACGATTATTATTGATTCTAAAACGGGGATAAGTGGAGCTGGAGTTAAACCTACCGAAGCAACCCATTATCCCAACTGCAGTGATAATGTAGGAGCTTATTCAGTTACAACTCATAAACATATGCCTGAAATACAGGAGAAACTCTCCGAAGTGGGTGAAGTAAAGGTTTCCTTCACTCCTCACCTGGTTCCGGTTATAAGGGGAATTCTAAGCACTGTGCATACTTTCCTCTTAGAGGATGTAACATCATCCTATGTGAAAGAAGTTTATGATGAGTTTTATGAAGGTGAACCATTTATTAGAGTTTTAGATGCTGGTGAGATACCCAGATTAAGTGCAGTTAGAGGTTCCAATTACTGTCACATCGGATGTTTTGATATTGATGAAAATGGACGGATGGTAGTGGTCTCCAGTATTGATAATCTTGTTAAAGGTGCTTCAGGACAAGCAGTGCATAATATGAATATTATGTTTGGATTTAGAGAAACTGAATCTTTGGATATGGTGGGATTGCATCCTTAAAATGTATATCCTAAAATTTTATATTAGAATATTTATTTTTAGAAATATAATGTAAATATTTAAATTTTAATTCTAGTTATGAAATCTCGAAAATAAGCTTAAATCATTATATAATATAACTTATACAGAGGTAATTAACAAAGTTGAAATGGATAAATAAAAAAAATTAGTTTATGGGTTATTTTTTTTTATGAATATACAAAATCAAAAAATTTTATTTAGTAATTCCCTAAAATATTATTTAATTAAATTTTGGTGAAATTAAATGTCTATACTAGAAAGATTCTTGAGTAATTATAAACCATTGATAGCCGTGCCGGTGATAATTACATTAATTGCTGTAGCTTTAATCGCAACTCACGGCGTAACTGAGAATATAGATCTTAAAGGAGGTTCAAATGCTGTCATACAGCTTGAAAAACCTATAAGTTCCTCTGATCTTCAAAACATTATCGCAAAGGGGATTAACAATAATCAAGTAGATGTAACATCTATTGCTAATAATCAGGCTACCATCCAAATAAGTGGTCCAACAAATGTGTCAACTTTTGTTAATGCCATTAGTGGAACAGGAACTCTACTAAGTTTCCAGTCAGTAGGAGCGCTTTTAAGCAGCCAAGCATTATCACAAGTATATTATGCTCTAGCATTTGCCTTCCTATTCATGTCCATCACTGTTTTCATTGTATTTAGGAATATTGTACCTTCAGTAGCAGTTATACTCGCTGCACTCTCTGATATAACCATAGCCTTAGGTGGAATGTCCCTTTTTGGAATACCATTAGGGGTTGCCTCTGTAGGCGCGCTTCTGATGCTTATAGGTTATAGTGTAGACACTGACATTTTACTTACTACTAGAGTTTTAAAGCGAAGAGAAGGCACAATAAATGAAAGAGCTACCAATGCTATGAAAACAGGCTTCACCATGGCCGCCGCGGCTATAGGTTCTATGGTTACTCTTTATTTAGTAGTTATCATATTCATACCCTTTGCTCAAACATTAAGTTTAATAGCTTCCGTTCTCATTATTGGATTGATTGCAGATATACTAGCCACCTGGTTAATGAACCTGGGAATACTAAAATGGTATATGGAGGATAGAAGATGAGACAAGATATTATCGACTTCATCAAAGACTACCGAGTCATAATACTAATAGTTTTTTTAATTGCTAGTATAGCATCCATTTCTATAAGCGGAATAACGGAGGGTTTAGATCTTAAAGGAGGATCTAGCATCCAGATTGAGCTGCAACAACCCGTTAATGTTACCACTATGGATACAGTTATTAGTGTGTTAAATAAACGATTGGACGTTTTCGGAGTGAAGGATGTTCAAGTAAGGCCTAGTGGTAATCAAAGTGTTCTAGTTGAAGTTGCTGGTGTTCAACCACAAGATGTATCTAATCTGGTAGGGACGCCGGGTAAGTTCGATGCTACCATAGGTAACCAAACTGTACTGTTGGGTTCGGATATCGTAACTGTTCAGGCTTACTCAGTCACGGGAAACACTTGGCAAGTTCCATTTACTATAACTACGACTGCAGCTGATAATTTCGCTCAAGCTGCTAAGGGTAAGGCGGGTCAGCCAGTTAATATGTATTTGGATAATAATTTGGTTTCTTCACCCCAGTTAGATCCAGGACTCGCTAATGGTGTACCATCAACTGATGTAGAAGTATCAGGCACTGCAGCGTCAGCTGCTGCTGCTGAAACGCAAGCTAAGAATATTCAAACCATTCTACAGTCAGGTTCACTGCCTGTACAGGTGAGTATAGAGGGTGTAAGTAGTGTATCTGCAGAATTGGGAACTGAATTCGTGAATGGAGCTTTAATAGCTGGATTTGCAGCATTACTTGTTATATCTGCTGTAATCCTATTTAGATATCGGACACCTATTTTAGTTTTACCAATAATATTCACTAGTCTAGCTGAATTAGTATTAATACTAGGAGTTGCTTCTATTATACATTGGAATATTGATTTAGCCGCTATAGCAGGTATAATCGCCGCTATAGGTACTGGAGTAGATGATCAGATTATAATCACAGATGAAGTATTGAAAGGTAATCGTGATTTTAATGTTAAACCTAATCAAAAAAGTCGCAGAAGTAAAAAAGCTGATAAAAAGAGGGGTAAGGGTAAAAAAGCTAAATCTGAACCTAAAAAGGTTAAAGTCTCCAGAAGAATCTCTGGATTCAGGTTAAGAATACGAAGTGCTTTCTTTATCATATACGCGTCTGCTGCAACACTTATAGCTGCCATGTTACCTATAGCTTATGTGGGATTTGCCACAGGGTCTGGACTCGGAGTATTAGTAGGTTTTGCATTCACCACTATTGTGGGTGTTTTAATTGGAATATTCATAACTCGACCAGTATATGCTAAATTTGTGGAATTACTCGTCGGTACTAATTAAAATGAAAGATTTGATATTATTTTGAAAAACAGGGATTTATAAAACAATGAAAACTCCCCGGGAACTTAAGGTCAAACCTATAAAAAATGGAACAGTTATAGATCATATAAAAGCTAATAAAGCTCTTAGTGTGCTTAAGATACTAGGTTTACCTAATGAAGAGACAGCTGTAACTGTTGCCATGAATGTTCAATCCTCCCTTATGGGAAGTAAGGATATTGTTAAAGTGGAGGGAAGAGAGTTAGAATCCCGGGAAGTGGATAAAATTGCTTTAATAGCTCCAAAAGCCACTATTAACATTATAAGAGATTATGAAATAGTGGGTAAAGGTAAGGTTAAGCTTCGAGATGAAATAAACGGTATTTTAAATTGCCTTAATCCTAACTGCATAACTAACACCGGGGAGCCTGTGGAAACTAAATTTTATGTTATCGTAAAAGAACCTGTAATCCTCAGATGCTACTATTGTGAAAGAATAATGGATGCAGATGAAATTGAATCACAATTATAAACTCTTAAAACAACATTTGTAAAACTAGAAATTATTTAAAAATAAGTTTAAATCTTTTTTTTATTCATATAATTTTTTGAAATTCAATACAATTTTAAAAATGAGGAGGATTTTTTAAGATGAAAATAGCTGACGGTGTAAAAATGATGGAATTATCCATGAATATGGGTGGAATACAAAGCAGTATTCATCCAACATTGATCTGGGATGATAATAACGTGATTCTGGTTGATGCAGGTTTACCAGGTGGATTACCTGATATTAAGGAGGAAATGAATAAAACTGGTGTATCATTCGATAAACTCGATAAAATAATTATAACTCACCAGGATATGGATCATATTGGAGGTTTACCCGATATTTTGAGAGAATCAGATCATGAAATCAAAGTACTGGCACATGAAGAGGATAAACCATATATCCAAGGCGAGAAGAGGTTGAATAAAATAACACCAGAACGTAGAGAACAACTTGAAAAACAACTCAAATCCATGCCCGAGGAGCAGCGTAATGCAATGCAGAAACTGTTCCAAAATCCACCTACAGCTAAAGTAGATGAGACTCTAAAGGACGAGGTTGAATTACCATACTGTGGTGGAATCCGTATTATCCACACACCAGGCCACACTCCAGGTCACATAGTTCTGTATCTTAAACAAAGCAAAATTCTTATAGCTGGTGACTTGTTAAATATCATAGATGGTGAATTAGTTGGACCGAATCCACAGCATACCCCTAATATGGATTCAGCTTTAAAATCACTACAAAAATTAACCCAATACGACATCGAGAAAGTAATCACTTATCATGGTGGGTTATACACCGAAAATCCTAATCAAAAAATTGCTGAATTAAATAAATAAACATAATAACATTTAAAATCATACAAATTAAAAAATATTATTTTTTTTTTAAAATCAATATGAAAATTGAATTTCCAAAAATAAAACTTAGCTTATAAAAATAAAAAATAATCATCTATGATTACAAATTCAATTTTTTAAGTAATTTCCACTTGTTTTTTTTATAAAAAATTTTTTTAATTTAAATAATATCTTTAAACTTTATAATGGGGCTGTATAATCTATATAACTGTATAAACCTAAAAAGGATTAATACCATAAATAAATGTTTTTTTTTTAAACATTCAAATCTTTTTAATAAACTATTTTAAAGGAAAATGAGTTTTATGATTGCAATAGAGACTATCGATTTAACTAAAAGATTCGAAAACTTGATCGCTGTAGATAAAGTGAATCTAAAGGTTGATCAAGGTGAAATATTCGGGTTACTAGGTCCCAACGGCGCTGGTAAAAGCACATTTATATCCATGCTATGCACTATTTTGAAGCCCTCATCGGGTACGGCTAAGGTAGAAGGCTACGATATTATGCGTGAGGCAGGTGATGTACGGCGTTCCATAGGAATAGTCTTCCAAGATCCAAGTATAGATGATAAACTCACGGGTATGGAGAATATGGAATTGCACGCTGATCTGTATGATGTTCCTCGTGATGTGATGCACTCCCGAATAAATGAAGTATTACAATTAGTCGAGTTAGAAGATCGTGCCTCACATAACGTTAACACGTATTCCGGAGGTATGAGACGTCGATTAGAGATAGCAAGGAGTTTAATACACTATCCCCGAGTACTATTCTTAGATGAACCTACAGTAGGCTTGGATCCGCAAAGTCGTGAACATATCTGGAATTATATCCGGGCGTTAAAGAAACGAGAAAATATCACCATTATACTTACCACGCATTACATGGAAGAAGCGGATAAACTATGTGACCGCATAGCCATTATCGACAAGAGCAAAATTATTGCCTTAGACACTCCCCAAAAACTTAGATGTGAATTGGGAGGTGAAACCATCCTCATTGAATCCAATAATAACGATCTTTTATCTGAAAAAATTACCGAAGCCAAACTCGTTGATAATATCATGATAACTGAGAAAGAACTTAATTTAACTGTTAAAAATGCCCATACTACATTGGCACGTATCGTTGAATTAGCAGTGTCAATTGGCGTTTACATCGACAATATTTCGATAAGAGAGCCAGATCTGAATGATGTGTTTATGTATTATACTGGAAGGGAAATTCGTGAAGGCGGTGGCAGCAAAGAGCTTACAGGAATGGCTGCTAGAATGAGGGGGAGGATAAAATAAGTGAATATCGAGGTATTTATGCCTTATGGCGGCGTGAACTTAAACGTTTTATACGTGATCGTTCACGATTAATCAGTTCAGTGGTTACGCCAATACTTTGGCTTGTAATTTTTGGTAGTGGTTTACGATTATCCGTGTCGATACCTGGTGTAAATTATCTGCAATTCCTTCTGCCCGGTATTATTGCACAGACACTTCTTTTTACAGCGATATTTCTGGGTATTTCAGTGATTTGGGATCGGCAGTTTGGTTTTATGAAGGAGATATTAGTAGCACCTATTGGTCGAACCTCCATTTTTGCAGGTAAGATGTTTGGAGTGGGCACCGCTGCCATGTTCCAAGGACTTATTGTAATTTTACTAGGAATTATTATTGCCGTTCCGCTAACCTTGTATGGGGTTAGCTTAGCTATTCCCATTATGATATTAATAACAGTGGGTTTAACTTGTATTGGTTTGATTATAGCCAGTCTCATGACCAGTTTGGAAAGCTTCGGAACTATCGTGACTTTCGTTAACATGCCCATGTTCTTCTTAAGTGGTGCATTATTCCCGGTAACCAGTCTACCCTCATGGTTACAATGGGTATTTTACATTAACCCTTTAACTTATGGTGTAGATACTCTGCGAGGGGTAATGATACCGGGATGGCATACTTTACTGCCAATTTCCTATGAAATCCTGATTATATGTGTCTTTGATGTGGTTATGGTTGTTATTGGAACATATTTATTCACTAAAAGACAATAAAAAAAACTTTGATTTATTTGGAACTATTATAAAAAAAATATTTTTTTTTAGATATCAGTTTTTTTGAATAAAAAAAAATTATAGAATAAAGTTTATATTAATAAATGTATTAAAAAATTATTTTAATATACAAATCATTTCAAATTTATATAGATGACAGATTTTACAAAAATATCTATTTTATTATTAAAAAATTTAAGGAGTGGATAAGAGGAATGTTAATAATAACTGAAGAATTAGAACTTGAAACAACAGATAAAGTAGAAATAGTTGAAATTACTAGTAATATTAACGCGGCCATAGCAGAAAGTGGTATAAGGAAAGGATTAGTGAATATTTACAGTAAACATTCCACTTCCGGAGTCTTCATAAATGAGAATGAATCGGGATTACTAGACGATTTCATGGATGCAATTCAACTTATAGTTCCAACGAATGGAAATTTCCAGCACAATCGGATTGATAATAACGCAGATTCACATTTAAGATCATTTTTAATTGGATGCAATGAAACCATTCCATTTGAAGAAGCTAAAATGAGTCTTGGAACATGGCAAAGTGTTTTCTTCCTGGAATTTGACGGTCCACGGACTAGACATATTAAAATTACCATTATCGGAGAATAAAAAAAAAATTCTTTTATAAAAAAAATAGGAATAAATATAGAATAAGTATCGTTAATTTATTCCTTAAAAATCACTTCAAAAGCAACCACGGGATATTCCAAGTTAAAATTGGTTATAACCTCTGGATGCATCTCTCCGAAAAATCCTTCAATTACTGAAAATTCTTCTCTTTTTTCATTCCATCCCATCAGAGAGGCACATCTGCCTTTAATAAAAGATGGATGATTCAACGGTTTTATTTTCCATTGTAAACCTAAATTGCTGATAAAAGATGCTGTGATAGATTTTATCTCCGTGAAATTAGCAGCTGAATGCATTACAAGAGCTGCTAGTTTCTTAATTCCCCGAGTATGTGTTTCGGTTGATTTATCAAGGTAAACGGTTTCTCCGACTTCAAATATCTTTTGAGGTAATTCTTCATGAGTATTACTCTCCAAAAATTCCATTAAACCATTAAGCAGGCTTTTACGAATCATAGTACGATCCTGACTAATTGGCTGAGCCACCACCACCCTCTCATCTACAGGCTGGTTCATATTATTATAATGCTGTTCTTCACTAGTGAGCATTAGACTCATCACTTCATAGAAACCCAATCCAATCATTATCTCCCGTAAATTATTATCGAATACTTTTCCTTTATCTTCAGAGGCTATAGTCATAACATCAGGTAAGTTAGCTTTAATCATGCGGAAATCATAGCCAATAGCAATATTTTCGATAACATCCACCTCATGGAGGATGTCAATACGATACGAAGGTACTCTAACCAGAATTTCTGTTTCATTTAACTCTTCAGCATCTAATCTCACCCGACGAAGCATATCTACTACACCGGGAATTGTTAAATCGACGTCTATCATTTTTTGAGCATTTTCAATGTTCACAATCTTTTCTTTAGGGGTGAAGTCAGGAGTTATAATACTTTTATCTTTATAAACAGTATGCATAGTTTTTATACTAGCACCGGTTTCTGCAAATGAAGATGTTATAATATTTAATGTATGATTCACAGCTTTTTCATCAGTTCCAGTTACATCTACTAATACATTTGTGGTTTGTTTAGTTAGCTTGGTGAGTTCTCCATTGATTATAGGTGGCATGGAGAGAACATTATTCTCCGAATCCATTATTAATGGATATTTAGAATATTTATCCAGTAAATGCGCGTATTTATGGCCTTTCTTATGACTTTGGAGGATCTCTTCAAGAGTCATCTCCTCTTCCATATCTAATGGTGTGAAGGAGGTTTCAAATGGATGAGCAGCTTGATAATAAAAGGGTGGGGTTAAAACATCTAGATTATGGATTCCTATAGCTACTTTTTTACGGTCTCTACCTAAAACCCAGTGCAAGTCTTCTTGGAATTCCATTAATTGAATTAATTTTTCATCATCTAATTTTATACCCTCCACTATAGCGCAGGATGTGTAGGGTCTTATAGAAGCAAGTTCAGGATCAACGGTAATACTGGTCCCTGATGATGATAAATTATAATAGGGTAGTCCTGTTTCTATATCTAGGAATCCTTTTAATGTACGTGCTATTCCTTCAACTGAGAAATGATCAGGTCTGTTAGGAAAGAATTCCACTTTTAGATTCTCATCATCATAGTCTTCAATGTCACTACCGATCATAGGGAGAAGATCTATGAGGTCCTTTTTTTTCATGGAACTGCCTAAAAGTTGGTTAATATTGTTATAGGTGAAGTTTATAACTGGCATATAATTTCAAATCCATATTTTTTTGTAAATTTAAAATAATTAAATTATATATTTTTTTGGAAAACTTTTGTTTTTATATTGATAATATTGAAAGCACTATTATAAAGAATAGTGATTCGATAGTGAAGTGTAACGCACGATGCTGTAACCATCTAAGTTTAACTCCAGATAATTCATGTGATAAATCCACTACAAAATGGATTAATGCTGCTAGAAATCCTATTTCCAGGGAGAAGAATAATAATGAAAGTAGTATTAGGTGGAAAACTGATTCCATGCCTTCATGGACTATCCATAATCTTATATTGGATTTTATACTTCTTCGCAGTAAACCTGCAAATAGTATGTAAAAATCAGCGAAATAAGTCCATAATAATTGACTGTGAATTTCATCACTAATGGCTAGAACCACTGCAATGTAAAACCATAATATTTCCAAGGTAAAAACCACGTTTAAAATTTTTTTTTATATAAATTTTTTTTTTAATATTATTATTATTCATAAATATTAATAATTGGTGAAATATATTGGGGAGATTAAATCAAGCACTTCCATTTAGATCGATTGAAATTATCCAATCTCTCTCGAGTTCTAAACGATCAAAGAAATACTTGAAGATCTTTATTCAATATTATTATATACATTTAATAAAAACCCAACGGAATTGATTGAAGAATCAAGATGGATTAATAGGATAAGGAGTAAGGGTATGAAAATCCGTCTAATCAAAAAAACATCTTAATTAACTAAAAATCATCATAAATCTGAAAGAATGAATTAATTAAACAACATAAAGATGTTTAATAGAGAAAAATTCTATGAATTATGGAATAGAATGGGAGATCATCCAAATGAATTACATAATCCATTCTATATCTTAATCTGAATTAAAAAACATAGTTTATAAAATAAGTTTGACTTGATTTTAAATCTTTAAACCATATTTTAACATGATTTAAGCGTTTATTAACTCGCATCATAATTTATTGGTATTATAGCCCCATTTCCATCTAGTTTTTGGGTACTACTCTTATTACTTGTTGTCGTCTGGCTTGGTGTTTGATCCGAAGTTATATTGACAGTATTATTTGAGTTAATTATAGTCTTTGAATTGAAAGTTGTAGGTGACTGTTTTGTACTATCATTTGTTGTATTACTACTATTATGACTTTGATTCATTAAAGGAATTATAGGTTGTATTTGATTATTAATATAAACATAACCAGCTGCAAAGCCAAAAATAATTATTAAAGAAAATAAACTTAAATATAAAGCCGTATAAGCCTTTGATTTATGTTGCGACTTTGGTATTTCCGCTAACGTTCATATTCCCCTATTTTTCATCTTTTATTAACATTATCAGACTCGCAAAGAATCTAGGTACGATTTTTTTTCTCCAAAAACTACTTTTTTTAATATAATATTATATGTCATCAAAGGTTTATAAATTATGGTGCATTAAAATGTAATAGAATGAATTAACTTTATTCATGTTAAAAAAAATTTTAAAATTAAAAAGTTATGAATATTAATATAATAGGTAATATAATATATTATCATAAAAAACCTTTTATCCAAATTATCCAAAAGAATACATTCGATTTATAAAAACAGATTTAAGGTCTCAAACGAAAAAGAATTTATACAAACCCTGGGGAAGAAG
>Ga0255362_1000273_pt1 | contig 12466 bp, 11 predicted proteins | sample GFST75r2metaG_FD_186000 | JGI IMG/M metagenome (GOLD analysis project Ga0255362, IMG submission 186000)
TCAAGCTTTGGGTAGAATAAAAAGTACAGAAGCAGTAATACCACTTATTAAAGCTTTAAATTATGATAATAGTGATTTAAAGTTGAATGCTGCATCATCATTGGGTAAAATAGGTGATGAAAGGGCAGTGGAACCATTAATCAAACTTTTAAAGGATGAAAAATGGTACGTGAGAATACATGCCGCTGAGGCATTAGGAATAATCTCTGATAATAGAGCTGTGGAACCATTAATTGATGCATTAGATGATAAAAGAATTAGAAACGAAGCAGCTATGGCTTTAGGTAAAATTGGTGATAAAAAAGCAATTAAACATCTTATAAAAGCTATATCAAATCAGGATCCCACTTTCAGAAGCGCTGCAGAAGAAGCATTAGGATTGATTGGTGATGAAGAAGCAGTACCTCCACTGATAAAAGCTTTAGAAAATGATGATATAAGCGTTCGTAGACATGCTGCAGGCGCACTTGCAAAGATTGGTGATGATAAAGCATTAGGACCATTAAAAATAGCAGCATTAAAGGACAGAAGATGGTATGTTAGACTCCAAATGGAGGAAGCCATAACTGAAATCTTATCAAAAAAAATTGAATAAATAAATAGTTTTCAAATAATTAATTAAAAAAAAAATAAAACCGAGGAAAAAATTATAAAACCCTCATTTTTATTCCAAGTATAAAAATTCCCGTTTTTTTTTATTCACTCATAATCTCTTTTATATCTGCCTCGGGTGTTGTAATTGGTTTCAAGTCATATTTTTCAACTAATAAGTGGAGTATATCATCATTAGCCCAGGCTGGTAGAACAGGTCCAAGATATATTCCTTTCATGTTCAAGGCTAAGAGACTCCATAATATAGCTGCTGCTTTTTGCTCCATCCAACTAATCACTAATGTTAATGGCAATTCATTAAGTTCGACTCCAAAGAGTTCAGTTAATGCTACTGCAACATCAATGGCTACGATGGCATCATTACATTGGCCAATATCAATTAATCGTGGAACTCCTTCGATATCACCTAAATCCATATCTGAGAAACGGTATTTACCGCAAGCTAAGGTTAAAACCACTGTGGTTTCAGGTAACTGCTTAACGAATTCAGTGTAATAAGTGGCTTCAGGCCGAGGTGAGTCACATCCCCCTACTAGGATGAATCGTTTAATTTTACCAGCCTCAACGAGTTCTTTTATTTTAGGGGCTAGGGATAGGATGGTTGAAGCTCCAAATCCCGTGGTGAGAACAGTTTTACCAGTTTCATCCTCGAGTTCAGGAAGTTCCAGTGCCTTTTCAATAACTGGAGTGAAATCATAATCATCAATATGTTCTACTCCAGGTAATCGTGCCTCTCCACATGTGAATATTCGCTCTTTATAAGATTCCATTGGCGGTAATACACAATTAGAAGTTCCTAAAATAGCCACGGGGTATTTACTGAAGACTTGTCGCTGGTCAAACCAGGCTCCTCCAAGTTGACCTACTAACTGTTTATATTTTTTTAATTCAGGGTATCCGTGAGCGGGTAGCATTTCAGAGTGAGTGTAAATATTTACTCCTTTTCCTTCAGTTTGTTTCAACAATTCTTCCATCGCTTTTAAACTGTGACCGGTAACTACTATTCCATGTCCTTTCACAGATCCGGTGGGCACTTCTGTAGGAACTGGTTCCCCGTACGTTTCGATATGTGCCTTTTTTAAAAGCTTCATAGTTTTAATATTCATTTCACCAGCTTCTAATGCTAATTTAACCAGTTCTTCAGCATCAAAATTTACATTAGTCAAAGTATCGTATAATACCCTTTCTATAAATGCATTTACTTCATCATCAGTGTATCCTAATTCCCTTGCATGGTACAAGTAAGCTGATATTCCTTTAATTATAAATAATAGGTTATCTTGTAATCGAGCTACAGTTGCGGGTTTACCACAAACTCCTTGAACTGTACAGCCAGTTCCCTGGGCTGTTTGGGAGCACTGGTAACAAAACATATCCAGGCTTTCTGCTTTATTTATGCTTTCTAATTGGGATTGTTTTTCCATTTCTTTAATTCCTCCTATACGGTGTTTTTTTGCTAAAGCTAAAATTTATTCCAAACATTTTTTTTATTAAAAAAAATTTTATATATTATTTATTTTAAAAACTAAAACTCTGCAGAGGGAGGATAAAATAATCCGTAAGATATTAAATAGATTTTAATGAATAAAAAGATTTCATCATTTCTCATTTCTTTTGGATAATGAGTTAAATTATTATTTAATCTCTATTCATTGTCGTTTTATCTTCCAGATATTTTTTCCTATATTAATCCTTAACGGTAAAATATAAATAGTTTTTGTCACTAGAAGAATATAAAATGAAACAAAATAAATTTATTAAATAAAAAATGAATTTAGAACAATATTCTTATAAGGAGTATATAGAAAAAAATGACTTTGGAAACTAAAACGTGGAATACATTGAAAATTATGGGTTTAACAGACTATGAAGCTAACACTTACTTAGCATTAGCCTCAATGATTTCAGGAACAGCCACGGAAATTAGCATGGGTTCAAAAGTTCCCCGCTCCAGAATTTATGAAATATTAAAAGGAATGGCTCGTAAAGGATTCGTTGAAATCGAAAGAGGAAGACCATTAAAATATACTATAATCCCACCCGCTGAAGTTTTCCAAAGAAAAAAACAGGAACTCATAGAAGACATGATAGAGGCGGAATTAGAATTAACTACATTATATGAAACACAAATATCTAAAATTCCAGCACCCATCTGGCTGATACATGGCCAAGAAAAGATTATCAAAAAAGAGTTGGAGATAATCAGCCGAGCTAAAGAAAAAATAAATATACGGGCAGGGTTCATGTTTAATGGTGAGGTAGAACAACTGAAAGAGAAAATTAACAAAGCATCACGTAGAGGAGTAGTAACTAAAATAATGGCTGCACCTTACACTGTAATAAATGATGAGAACGTGAGTATAGAAACGAAATTAGAGGGAATTCAAGCTGAATTTAGGATTTACAGGATACCATTTGTGAAAATGATTGTCAGAGACGGGATAGAAATGATGCTGATATTCTCTAAATTCTCGGGAGAGAATAAAAAAGTAGTCCATCACAGCGCGATAGGAGTCTGGAATCAATACAAGGAAATCGCCCAAAATTATATGAATGTTTTTGAAACACAGTGGAAAGAAAATAAAACTAAGCAAAGTTAATTTTACTAATTTCTAGATATGAAATCTTCAATTACTCTGCGCGCTTTTTTTAATTCATTAATACCTAGATGACCCAAAACTGAATTATATATAAATAATTTTGAATCATTTATTGACTGAGAAAGTGAAATAGTATCTATATCAGGTGGGAAGAATTGATCACCATCAATTCCTATGACCAGAGTTTTAGCTTTAATTTTAGATAATTTTTCTTGGACATCAAATGAAATAGACGCATTATTCCGCCAGATCACATCATTAGCATCCATCATTCGTCCCTGAATCCCCTGCTCATCTAACGCATGAATCAACATTTCCTTACTAGGAAACTCTTCATGATAGTGTAAAGGTGAAAAGGCGAAAAGGAATAGGAGTTTATTGGCATTCTCCACTGCATTCCCTGGATTTTCTTGGTAGAAACCTTTATTATAGTCAGGATGCTTCTGGATTATTGAGTTCATTAAATTGAAGATTGCTAGATTCCTGCCTTGAACACTGGGGCTGGTTACGATGGGTATAATGAAATCCATAAATTCAGGGTAACGTATCCCCCAATCTAGTGTTTGAAACCCACCCATTGAAGTGCCGATTATACCTCGCAGATGTTTAACATTGAGATGCTCTGTTAAAAGGCGATGTTGGGCATTAACCATGTCTTCTATAGTGTAAGTAGGAAAATCTGCACTAAGAGTTGAAGTTGAGGGGGCGGATGATTCAGGAGATCCTAAAGCTGTCGTACATATTATGAAATATCTATCTTTATCAAAGACTTGTCCGGGTTTTGTAAATTCGTTAAAACGCTTAAAGGATGAATAATTTCCGGACCATCCGTGTAAGAATAGAATCGAATTCACGATATTTCCTTCAGAATCTCTTCTAACCTTTCCTAAAGTAGCGTATTCCAATCTGACTTCATTTAAAATAGCACCCGATTGGAATTTAAAGTTTTTAAAAGTATGATATGATGGAATTAACATAATTCTCTAAAATTAGTTTTGATTAAACTTTCTAAAATAAGTTTCATTTTAGTATATAAAAAAAATAGTAAATAGTTTTAAATTCTATAGATTTTTAAGAGATTTCTTCTCCATCTTCATACACGTGAATGCAGGTTACTGGACAGCTGAGTGCAGCATCCAAACAACAATTTACATCATCAAATTCTATCTCATCATTTTCATCTATTCTTTTTGAATTTTTCAAATGGGATAAATCATCTTCATCAAATTCAAAATATTCTGGACATAATGCAATACAATTTCCACAGGAAACGCATTCATTTCTCATTATTAAAACTTTATAAGAAGCCAATTTTTTCACCAATTATTTTTTTTATTTACTTAAATTTCTTTAAAAAAATGATCTTAACTATTTTTACTCGTTTTTACATAAAAAAAAATACTACTAAATTTATATTATCATAATTGAGGAGAAACATATAATTTTTTTTATGAGTAATATAATTATAAAATAAGTTTTAGATGACAAAATCAAGAGTTTTTAACTCAAATTAACTCTAAAATTTTCTTCGAATAAATAATTATTTTTTATAAAGGTAATTTTACATTGTTAAGCCAAAAATCATAGATTGATTTCACTATTTCAATGAATTTATCCAAGTTGAATGGCTTGGTAATGTAAGCGTTAACATGGTTTTTGTAAGTTTCAATTACATCTTCTTCTGCACTGGAAGTGGTTAGAATTATAACTGGTATCATTTGTAGTTCAGGGTTACTTTTGATTTCTTTTAGAACTTCTCGTCCATTTTTTTTAGGTAGATTAAGATCCAATACGATCAATTGTGGTTTTATTGAATTAGAATAGTTACCTTCCCGATTTAGAATTTGCATGGCTTCAAATCCATCTTTAGCAACGTCAATATTAACCGTAGTTTCAATATTTTTGAAAGCCTCTGTAATCAATCGCACGTCACCCGGATTATCCTCAACTAATAAAATATTGATTGAACCGGTTACTCTAGTTCTAATAACTAACTATCCTCCTATATTTATTAAATTTTAATTGGAATTTTTACTTTTATCAATATATTGTATGTGATTCCATATTAAAATAGTTTCGGGTTAAATAAATTGATTATAGGACAAATAAAAATTATTATTATACTTTAACTGACTATTTATAATTTATAAATTTTTTTTCTCATTAACTGGAGTTTTAAGTGTTAAATTCATTTGAATATAAATTTGATAGATTTAATAAAAAATAATAATCGATAATAATAATATCAAAGTTATAAAAAAATATTTTTTGCAGTTACTTTGATATATTAATTTTTCATCAAATAATATGAAAAAATAAAAAATTTTTTTTTTAATAGAAATAATATTTATTAACCTACACATTCTAAAATAATACCTGAAAAACAGATATTATTTGTAAAAAATAGATTTAAAAACTTAATTTAAGGAATTAAGATAAATTTTATTTTAAAGAAATATTTATCATTCAAAAGATAGTTGAAAATTTAAATGTTAAATCCTATGAGGGGGTGGGGTTAATTAGAATAGCTTCTGCTGAAAATAATAATAATAAAAACGTTAAAACCTCTGCACTACTAATAGTAGCTTTAGGATCATTCCTAGTACCCTTCATGGGCTCCTCACTCAGCATTGCTTTACCGTTAATCCAAAAAGATCTATCAGTGAACATAATTCTATTAGGTTGGATCCCCACCGCATTTGTTCTAGCCAATGCAGCATTTCTACTTCCATTCGGCAGATTAGCGGATATACATGGAAGAAAAAAAATATTCACTTATGGAGTGATTATATACACCATTGCTTCTTTTTTAGCAGCCTTATCACCATCAGCCATCTATTTAATTATGGGAAGTTTTCTGCAGGGTATGGGTTGTGCATTAATCTTCGCCACAGGAGTAGCTCTTCTAAGTTCAGTGTATCCCTCAAATCATCGTGGTGAAGTTTTCGGATTTTTCGTCACAGCCGTTTATGTAGGTCTTTTCCTAGGACCCCTACTTGGAGGTTTCCTAGCCCAAAACTTAGGATGGAGAAGCATATTCCTTTTCAACGTACCATTCGGATTATTATTACTAACTCTCATACTATGGAAACTTAAAGGAGAATGGTTCGGATCAAAAAATGGAGTCTTTGACCTTAAAGGAACAATAATCTATATTCCATCTTTAATAGCAATACTATACGGTTTCTCCACACTTCAAAGCAACCTAGGACAAGTAATATTCATAGCAGGTATAATTGGAGTTCTTATTTTTATATTACAAGAGATAAGATCCTTTAATCCCATTTTAAAACTGAAAGAGTACAGAAGTAGAACATCATCATTCTCAGCACTTGCCCTTCTTTTAATGAATATATCCACCACCGCATTATGGACTCTTTTAAGTCTATACCTTCAGGATTTACTATCATTGGGACCCCAAATTACAGCCATAATAATCTCAGTAGAACCTTTAATGGTAGCAATATTCTCCCCCCCCGTAGGACGTTTATCAGACCACATGGACAATCGTATATTATCTGCAACAGGAATGGCAATCACCTCAATTGGACTTCTAATTCTATCTTTCATAAATTTTAACACAGGCTTATGGGTAGTTATTATAGGTTTAATTTTAATAGGACTAGGCTTGGCATTATTCTCACCGCCCACAACTAATATATTCATGGGCAGCATGAAACGTGAGAACTACGGAATGGCTTCCGCCACACTCTCCACTATGATATACGCCGGACAAACCTTCAGCTTAGGATTACTCCTTTTAATATTCACCACATATATAGGTAAAGTCGAGATAACAACCTCCAACTTCAACCAATTCCTTTTCAGCTTAAAAACAGCTTTTATGATTTTCGCATTTCTAAGTGCATTAGGAGTAATTGTCACTATCTTAATGGGAAAACAATCAATAAAATCGAGTAAAACAGATCAAAAAGATTTAGAGGCATAGAAGTATAATAATGAATAGAAAATTAAGTTCTCAAATCATTTTTTTAAAAAAAAATTAAATTATATCTTGAAAAACAGGCTTTTTTAAATATCATTTTAGAATAGCATTGTGTGATTAAAATTTTATACTTTTTCTCTCGATGAAGGTTCTCCTCAAGAAAATATGATGTTCACGGAAACTCATTAGATAGTTATTTTCAAACATAACTCACTAATCTAATCCAAAAAAAGTTGCATATGTTTTTTAGTTTTCAATTGGGGGGTTGTTTTTTAAGTTTTTGTACCTGATATATACATATATGTTCCGTGATATCATTGTGGTTACGCTGATAACTAGAAACATGGATAAGAGGAAGTTGGGGTTCCATCCCCATTGGCTGAATGTGTTTTGGCCGTAAAATTTTGCTAATATTATAAAGATCCAGATACTTACTGATAGGATTGAACCTCTTGTTAGTAATGAGCCATCATCGGCTATTTTAATTTTAATATGGTGTGCAATTGCTAATCCTATTAGTAAACCTATTATTCCTCCTCCAATTAGTAATGCATAGTTTGTGTTGGCTGGTAATTCTATGTTTACAAAGAGTATGGTGACAAATAGCATGAAGATCATTGTTATGATTGTACGCCATAATCTAAACTTACGTTGACGGAATTGTGATAGTAATAATATTAAAATGACTATTATGACAATCATACTGGTTGCGTCTAAGTTGATACCCATTATTTGCATTGTGTTATTGGCCTCTGAAATTTTGTTGATTTTTTTTTATACTGATCTATTTTTTTGTTTATATATTTTCAGTTAAATAAATTAACTATAAATAATTTATTTAGAATTGGGTTTAAAATGGGATTGGAGGATAATAGTAAGAATAAGATTCTGTTAGTTCTTTTTATTGGGGTGCTTATGGGTGCAATTGACATAGCCATAGTAGGCCCCGCCTTACCCGCTATTAAAAGTTATTTTAATGTGGATAACCGGAACTTGGTGTGGATCTATACTATTTATGTTCTTTTTTTTATGATTGGCACACCATTTATGGCTAAACTTTCTGATAGGCAGGGCAGGAGATTTATTTATCTTTTAGATGTATCTTTATTCGGTATAGGATCATTAATAACGGCCACTTCACCATCATTAAATATTCTACTTGTAGGTAGAGCTATACAGGGTTTAGGTGCAGGTGGAATTTTCCCAGTAGCCAGTGCTTTCATAGGTGATACATTCCCACCAGAAAAACGAGGAAGTGCACTAGGTATTATAGGAGCCGTTTTTGGAGTATCATATCTTATTGGGCCATTATTAGGTGGTTTACTCATTGGCTATGGTTGGCAATGGTTATTTGTGGTGAATTTACCCGTAGCTGTTCTGGTGATTATCCTTGGTATTAAATTTTTACCGAAGACAGGTAAAAAAGCGGATAATCATTTTGATTGGAAAGGCATGCTCTTATTGGCTGTTTCATTTTCATCTCTAGCTTATGGCATAAACCAAATCAATACACAGAACTTCTTCGCTAGCATCGACACAACCAAAGTGTGGCCATTCCTTTTAACCTTCATCTTACTCCTATTACTATTTGTGAAGGTTGAAGAGAAAGCAAGAGACCCCATAATACGTACTAGGCTTTTTAAAAGTCGTGAAGTTAGTTTAACTATTATAATATCTATTTTAACCGGTTTAAACGAGGCAGGATTAGTATTTATACCTGCCTTTGCCATAGCAGCATTTAGTTTTAATAATTCACAGGCTAGTTTAATGCTACTACCCGTGGTAGTATCAATTGCTATAGGTGCGCCTGTGATGGGTCGAATTCTGGATAGGACGGGTTCTAAAGTTTTAATGATCACTGGTGGCTTAATGTTAACTATAGGGTTGATAATTTTCGAATCATTAGGATATCACTTCTCTTATTTTATATTATCAGGAATTTTTATAGGATTAGGGCTTTCAACACTCTTAGGTGCACCCGTACGTTATATAATGCTCAATGAAGTCTCAGAATCGTATCGTGCATCAGGTCAGGGATTAATAAATATAAACACTAGTATCGGGCAATTAATTGGTGGAACACTTATTGGAGCTGTTTTAGCATCTCTTGGTGGAGGAGTAAATGCTTATGAGTTTGCATATTTTTTACTAGCTATTGCAGCTTTAATATTAACATTTATAGCATTAGGGCTTAAAGGAAGAAAAGATGAACTGGAAACAATGAAATAAAAAGTTTTTATTAGTTCCGAATCAGTTTCCAAAGTAATAAAATCTTTTAATGAATGCATTCGGTTTATTTCAGAGTATATTGCTTTAAATTTTTATAAAAAATTATAATTTATCATTATTCGATTATATCTTCACTGTGAAGTGGCAGGAACCATTTCTGTGCAATAAAGGTAGGTATCACAGCACTGGCAATAACTACACCTATAAGAATTGAATACTGTGTTTGATTAATGTAACCTGCGTTAAAGCCGAATAAACTAGCTATGGTTCCAAAAGTTAATCCTGTACTCATTAATAGTGTTGTATAGGTGCTTCCATTTTTAATGTATTTATTCGCGAAGAAGTAAACTCCGATGAATTTAGTGGCGATTTTAATGGTGAATAATATTACAAATAAGCTTAAGGCTACAATGATTAGTGGAAAAGAAATTTTTAATCCTCCTACTATGAAGAATATGGGTGTTATTGCTGCGTAAGCTACGGTTCTCATCCTTACCATTAAATGTTTCACTTGGGATAACTGTTTGGACATTAAAAGTCCCAGTACAAATGCGGGCAAAACCGCTTGTCCATTACCAATAGCGGCAAAATACATGAATATAACAAGTAATATGAAGATATACTTGATTTCAGGTTCTATTACTTTACCTTTTAATTTATGATGCTGGAAAATGCGTTCAGAATACTTTGCTGCTAGAATGATGACTATAATGGATACTACGATAAAAAGTAGTGTGTATAAATCTGGTTTAATGAAAATTATACTTAATGCTAAAGCTGTTGACATGTCAGTTATAAATGTGGCTGCTAATATTGTTTTAATTAAGTTTGAGTCCAGATTCTCTGTTTCCATCAGCACTGAGTATACAACTGCAAGTGAGGTTGTTGATAGTGCAATTCCCGCGATCAGCGCTGCTTGTAGATTCCAAAATGCTATGAAGTATGTGTAAAGAAATGCTCCTATGAAAGGTGTGAGAAATGAGAAAAATCCTATTAGAAAACTTTCTTTGTACTTTTCTCTCATTATCTTAGTATCGATCTCGGTTCCTGCCATGAAAGTTAACAGTATACCGCCAAATGTGGCTATTAATGTCATCCAATCAGTGGCGTATAGGAGGCCTAGATTTCCGAAGATAGCTCCTAATATTATTTCTATTATTGCTACGGCTAATCCTAGTCTTAATGAAATTAAACTGGATACAAAAATAATTATAACTAATATTAATATGTTGAATTGGGTTATATCCGCTATCATGCTATTGTCTCCTACTTAAGTAAATTTTTGTTCAGTAGGAGTCATTAGCTTAAAAAAAATAAGCAGTTTAAGGTGAACTCCATCACCTTTTTATTTATATTAATTTTTGAGTTATTAATTATATAAGTGTTTTCCAGTTCAATTTATTAAGTTTATTATCACGGTTTCTACTCTGTGAAACTTGTAATAATAAACTTGATCAGGTTATTTTTAAGTTATAAATATTAATGATGGAACAGCGAAATCATCCATTTTAAGAATTTTTACTTTGGTTCTAAGTATCTATTTGTTGTTTTTTGGTATAGTAAGTAGGATAGGTAGTAGGTAAAGAAAGTGACGACCATTGCTGGTATTAATTGATTGATGATTGCGAAGAAATTAGCTGACATATGTAAGCCTACTGCTAATAAATAGAATAGTGCTGGTTTATTTTTAGCTATTCCATAAGCAACTAGAGATGTGCTTGCGGCGTGGAAGAATATGGCGGGTATTCTGACGTAGAATGGTACTCCGTAGATGAATACGTATATACAAAATTCGGTTATACCGAATCCTAAACCCACTAATAATGCAAGTATAAATAGTGACCGTTCGCTAAGTGAATAACGATAGAATAATGGATAAGCTTTGGAGAACTCTTCAATAAACGGTGCGAAAATAACAACGGATAAGAAGGTAGTTATGAATACGGGGAGGAAGGAGTAGAAACTTTGATCTAATGCTTCTAAAAAGAGCGTTACGGGTATGCTTACTACAATTCCTGAAAGTAGGAAGAAAATCCGCTCTCTCCAACCCAGTTCATGGGGTTTAATGAATATCATATCAGTTTTATTATCAGTCATTAGGTATACACCGGTTTTTTATTAAAATATAAAATATGGGATTAAATTTAATGAAAAATATTTATAAAATAATCAATAATTTTTGTTTGATCAAAAAATTAGTTCAAAATTTTTGTTTTAAATCAGATTATTATTTTATAATTTAATTACTATTTAATAGTTTTATAAAAAAACCAAGAATAATTATTATCTGTGTTAAATCATTATAATTAATTATATTTGGATTTTTTTAATGAATTCAGTTATTTTGGTTTTATAACTTTCGTCCTTTACTTCTTTGGCTGTTAAACCTATTCTGGCTATGGGGGATGTTCCGCTTAGTTCTGTCATTTCGCTGAATGTTCCGTCGAATCTTGATCCACCGGCGGTGCAGAAGAAGGCTACATTATTAAATTTGGCTTGATTTTGATGAATATATGTTCTGATGGGTGTGGATATATTGCCTGCCCAAACAGGTGTTCCAATAACTAGTAGATCATAACTTGCCGGGTCATTTTTTATATTTTCTAATATTGTCAATTTTTTTCTGCTTGCTTGGAATCCTGAGGTTATATATTTTAATATACCGGATCGATTTTGAGTGTCAATAATTTCTTCAATATCACAGTCAAGGTTATTTTGTATTTCTTCAGCTACTTTACGAGTATTACTTGTCCGTGAATAATATACTATTAATATTTTCATTAAAAAAAATCCCCCCACAATTTTTTTATTTGATAATATAATGAAATTAATTACTTATAATATTTATCTGTTCAACTTAAATTCTATAAAAATAGTTGGATTAATCATAAATCATATTATAAGTGATTTTTGTTCAGTTTATTAAATTTTATTATGTAAATTCCTTTAAGGCGCAGATTTAGAAACACTTAAAGAAATACTAAAATTGTTTATGTTTTTTATTTTCATTAAAAAAACATATTTGAATAGAATAATGAATTCGACTCTAATAGTTAAATTATATAATAAAAAAAACAAT
>Ga0255362_1000276_pt1 | contig 12295 bp, 11 predicted proteins | sample GFST75r2metaG_FD_186000 | JGI IMG/M metagenome (GOLD analysis project Ga0255362, IMG submission 186000)
AAGTTCGTCTAACTTTTTTTTGTCAACGTTAAAACCCCTAGTCTCCATGGATGCTAACACTTCAATTAATGGTTGTTCAACATTATATAAAAGTTCTTCCATTTCTAAAAGCTTAACCTTGACTTTTAAGCTTTCATAAACTTTCTCAAGGAAGTTCACTTCTTTCACCTTTATTAATTCTTCACAACTAGTAACATCTATATTCAAAGTTTCATATATTATGCTTTTAAGCTCATATTCGCCTCTTGACGCATCCGTAAGATACGCTGCAACCTTAGTATCAAAAGCGAGTCCTTTTAGCGTTATTTTAAGTTTACTAAGTGCTGTATACACAGCTTTTGCATCATGAATTACTTTTTTTATACTCTCATTTTCAAATAGATCCCTTAAAAGTTTTGTAACCTCATTAGGTGTAACTTTAAATATATCACTGAAATTGATTATATAATTTTTGCTTTCATGATTAATATTAATTTTGTTTATTTCAATTTTAGAGTATACATTTTCATTTGATATTTCAAAAACAAAATAAACCAAGCTTTTCTTAACGGATTCAACAAGATTTTTTAGATCCTTAATATTGTCAATGGTAACACATTCCACCTCTACCTCATTTATTGCTTTTTCTTCTTCGGTAATAGGTATTTTTTCTATCAGTCTCTTAAATTGTAATCTTGTGAATAGCTCTCTAACAGCCTTAGCATCATAATTTTCTTTTGATTTTATTTCGTTTAAATCAATTTCTATTGGAACATTAGTAAGTATTGTGGCAAGTTTTTTACTAAAAATCGCCTGCTCACTATACTGCATAAGATTTTCCTTGAGTTTTTTTCCACTGATTTTATCTATATTCATCAGTACGTTTTCAATACATCCATATTCCTGTATAAGCTTATATGCAGTTTTTTCTCCAATGCCTGGTACTCCAGGTATGTTATCGGATTTATCACCCATAAGACCTTTTACATCAATAAATTGTGTTGGCGTTACACCATAATCATTAATCATTCTATCTTTATCATAGATTTCTTTTTCCGACATACCTTTTTTGTTAATAACTACTTTTACATTATCTTTTGCAAGCTGAAGAGCATCTCTATCCCCTGTAACAATATAGGTTTCGATATCATGATCATTTGCGTATACTGATAGTGTTCCTATTAAATCGTCTGCTTCAAAACCTTCAATTTCAAATATACAAATAGCAAGTTTTTCTAAAAGTTCCTTGACTATAGGAAATTGTTCCGCAAGTTCAGGTGGCATTTTTTTTCTTCCTGCTTTATATTCAGTGTACTCTTTATGTCTAAAAGTTGGAGCCTTCATATCAAAAGTAGTAACTATGTAATCTGGCTTTATCTCTTCTTTCATTTTAAAAAGCATATTCACAAATCCATAAATAGCATTTGTATTTATCCCTTCATCATTAGTAAGGGTTGGTAAGGCAAAAAATGCTCTGTACATAAGACTGTGCCCATCTAAAATAAGCAATCTTTCCATTTAATCACTTCTCCATTCTGGATTTCCTTTGTAACAGGGGTATAATTATAATATCTGTAATCAGTATACAATTATAACATCTAATAATGTAAAACGCTAAATGTATTTCAAAAATACTGATTTAATACTATAATATTTATTATAAACCATTTGTTCCATTTTATAAAACATAATAAATGAGGTGTTTCCCTTGATAAAAGACGATTATAGTGCAAAAGTATCAGATCAATTCAATTCTCTTATTAAAGAGATACGAAATATTAATAACTTACATACAGAGAAATTATCTCTGATTAATACTTCCTTAAAAAAATTTATTGGTATTAGTTCTATCATGATAAATTCCATGTCAGAATCTGATGTGCTAAATCTTATGAAACGAAATGGTTCTTTTGATGCCAATTACTGCATAATAGCTGCCGCTCTTTTATATGAAGAGGCTATTATCTTTGATAAGAAGGATGAGTACCTTAAGGCCTATTCAAAATACTCAAAAGCCTTTTATTTGATACTGAAAATAAAATCTTTAAACCTAGAATGTGAAATTGTAGGATACCAGGATATTATGAAAAATGTATCCTCAGCTTTAGAGAACTTTCATCTTCCGTTTAATATCCGAAAAGACTTGATTACTTACCATGAACTCTCAGGTGAGTATTCAAAAGCAGAAGATAATATTTATGATCTGCTAGAAAACCCTGATACACATTCCTTTGCAAAAGAAAAACTAAAAGAGTTTTATAATAATTTATTACTAAAGGATGATTTGACTTTGGAAAAAGGCAACCTTCCTAGATGTGAAATCCTTGAAGCCCTTGAAAAAATATAGTTTCAGGTTACAATCCTAAAAAAGCAGTGACAAGTGGTAACTTGTCACTCTAACCTATAGTTCCATGTCTATTCCATTAATCTTAAGCCATTCTTCCTGAAGATAATAGTCTGGTAAGATGCTAGCGACTAAGCTCCAAAATTTTTTAGAATGGTTCTTATGTACCATATGACACATCTCATGCACTACAATATAATCAATAACCTCACCCTTAGCCATGGAACATCTCCAATTAAATAGAAGGTCATTATAATAGGTACAACTTGCCCATCTACGTTTTTGTTGCTTAACCCTTATATTTCTTGGAATTTCATGAAAATATCTTTGATAATATTTAACCCTCTCTACCACTCTTTCTAACGTTTTTTCTCTATACCAAAGTTCTAGTACATTTCTAATCAAGTCCTTATTTTCCTCTAAAACTTTTACCTCAAGTGTATCACCTTCTAATCTAACCTTTTCTTCACCTTTACCTATTTTAAGTCGTAATTTAACCTTTTCTCCTAAATATAAAAATATCTCTTCACTTTTAAATTCATGTTTGGCTTTTATTTCCATGTTTTTGAACATGTATATTTTTTTTAGAATCCAAGGTGCTTTTTCTTTCACACAGTTTATAATTAAAGTTTGTGATACTCCAATTGGTGCGGAAACAATTATATTATCAGGAGCTTCAATAGCTATTTTTATGGTCTTTCTACTTGAATATATTACATTAAATTCTATTGTTTTACCTGCATAAACAAAATACAATTTCATAATCTATATTAGCCCTCCAATATTTGCACCAATGCCATAAAAAGCCACTCCAAGTATAATGGATAAAACCATATAGCTAAAAGCATTTAGTTGTTTTTTCCCTTTAAATAAATTAAAACCCTCATACATAAATGTAGAAAAAGTAGTGTATCCTCCCAAGATTCCATCACCTAAAAATGAATGCAACATATTATTCTTAACTGCGAATGAAACAATTCCAAGTAACATTGCCCCTGTTATATTTATTATAAAAGTCCCTATTGGAAAACTAGAATTCCATCTTTTACTTGTAGCCTTACCAATAGAATATCTAGTTATGCTTCCAAATATTCCACCTATACCAACTAATATATATTCCATATTTCTCCTCTATGCCTCATCACTTATATCATCTTCATCTTTTATTTTAACTTTAATCATCTTAACAGTATTCTCACCTAAGATTACTGCCATAATTCCTATTCCTATAGATAATGCCACATATAATAAAATATAATTATAACTATTTTTTTGTATTAATCCATAAATATCCTTACAAAAGGTGGCAAATGTTGTGTAAGTTCCAATAAAACCTGTAGTTATTCCAAGTTTAAGTTGATCATCAAAGTTTTTTAATTTTAATGTCAGTGCAAATACAAAAGCTAATGCAAAACATCCTGATATATTAATTATTAATGTGTTTATTGGAAGTGGACCTGAATATTTGAAATTAATATTTTTAATACCAAATCTAAGTATTGTTCCAAAAAAACCAAATAGACCAACATATAAAATTTTTTTCATTCTAGTCCCCCATTTAGTATATTAAATAAAATAAACTCCTATAGGTAGCAAGACCTATAGGAGTCATCAGCTAATTAATCTAAAATACTCTAGCATAAAACTAGTTATTTTTTAAGACCTGTAATAAGCATTTAAAGGTGAACTCCTTCACCTTTTGTAATTATAACATGTAATTTTTCTTGCTTCAACTTACAATTATATTTATTAATTTATATATACGTTTCCCAATATTTACGCAAGAATAATATATTTCAATACAAACCAATAATGGCTTAGACTACCTAGCATTACGAAAATATGGAAAATCTCATGAAACCCAAAATACTTATTTTTAACTTTAGGAATTTTTAATGCATATATAATCCCCCCTACGGTATATAAAACTCCACCAATAACAAGCCACATTACCCCTGACACTGGCATAACTTTTGATAATGGATAAAATGCTAAAACTACAAGCCACCCCATTGCAATATAAAAGCTTGTTGAGAGCCACCTTGGTGCACTAAACCAAAAGTTTTTAATCAATATCCCAAGTATAGCCAATGTCCATATTACACCAAATATACTGTATCCGACTTTTCCTCTTAGACTAATAAGGCATATAGGTGTGTAGCTTCCTGCAATCAGTACATATATCATAGAATGATCTATTCTTCTTAATACATTTATGACTTTTTGTGAAGCATATGTCAAGTGGTATATAGAACTTGCACTATAAAGTAATATCAAACTAATTCCGAAAACAATTGAAACTCCTAAATATCTCACATCCCTTAATTGCAGAGAAATATTAATAAGGATTACTAGCCCTACCATAGATACAAGCACTCCTAGCAGATGTGTTAACCCACTAACTGGGTCTCTAAATTTACTAAACATATTATCATCTCCTGATTTTTTAATATATATATTGTCTCATATAGTTTTTAAAACTATTTGTTATCATATGTATATATTATATTATCCGCACTAATATTTCAAGAGTAATTTGGTTAATTTTCATATATATTTTTATATTGTTCCTTATTTATATTATTATGCATATTTGAAATTATTAAATACTTTGGTATTATGTATGTGTACATAATAAATAATACTAATTATTATTACTAGAAAGGATGATTATATGGAGGACAAAAGTATAAATTTAACTTCTTTAATATCAGAAATTACTCGTTTTACAGATATAACCCTTGAAGATATTCCAAACCTAGATTTATATATGGACCAAGTAACAACTTTATTTGAAGATAAATTAAGCTCCACTAAACGAAGCCCTGAAGATAAAATAATGACTAAAACAATGATAAATAATTATGCCAAGGCAAAGATATTTTCACCTATTAAAAACAAAAAATATAATAAAGATCAAATTATATTATTATGCCTTATTTATAATTTAAAGCAAAGCCTTTCATTATCGGATATAAGTACTATATTTAAACCAATTGTTGATGATATAAACTCTGAGGATAAAACTATGCTTTCTCTTGAAGAATTATATGATGCTTTTTTATCAATGAAAAAGACTTCCTTGGAAACTTTTGATAATAAGTTTCAGATTCTTATGGACGATATAAAAAATAAAACTAGTTCACTACCAAGTGGTGAAAACGAGAAAAAACAACTTATTTTGCTTGTTTTTATGCTAATTCAAAATGCAAATACAAATATCAGAATGTCAGAAAAAATCATAGATAATTTTTTTAATGAAGAAAAGAAGAAATAATTTGAAGATAAACTCACATTTACTTGTAAATTCACCATTTTTATATTAAAATATCAGTAATAATTCTTTACATAAATAGGGGGAAAATCATGACTTTCAAAGAAAAATTATTAAAAAATACAGTAAATTCAATAACCTTTAAATTAGTGGCTGCTGTGGTAATCGTTCAAATTTTCAGCTCGTACATTGGACAATTGGTTACTAAGGCTATCTATGCAGGAAGAGATAGTCTTAAAAATACAGGCGTGCATACTGACTTTTTAAATGGTACAGTTGGTGTGGTAGTCTCATCTGCTGTTAGCATCGTGATAACGGTTTTTATTATTGTTTTCGTTTATGATAGGTTGGTTTTAACAAGACTTAGAAAGGTAATGGCCTATACTAAAAAACTCAGCGATGGCGATTTATCAGATAAACTTTTTTTTAATGGAAATGACGATATCAGCAATCTTGGAAACTCCTTAAACCTAGCTGTATCAAATATAAAATCTATGATATCAAATATAGTAGATTCATCTGAAACCATTGGCGATTCCAGTAATACACTGCTCGCTTCTTCGAAAGCTTCTTCAACTAAGGTTAATGATATAAATTCATCTTCAAGTAAATTATCTAATGTAGCCATTGATTTAAATAATGGTTCACAAAACGCTAATTCCTCAACTCAGGAAATAGTAGAGATTACAACTTCCCTTTTAAATAAAGCGAAAACTGCAATCGATTCTTCTAGTAATATGAAAGCAAGAGCGGTTGACATGAAAGCTAAAATTAATCAATCACTGGAAAATACAAATAATACATATAATGAAAAACAAGAAAATATATTAAAAGCAATAGAAGCTGGTAGTATAGTAGATGACATTCAGTTAATGGCTGATACCATAAGTAGCATTGCAGCTCAAACAAATTTACTTGCACTTAATGCTGCAATCGAAGCTGCTAGAGCCGGTGAACAAGGCAAAGGTTTTGCTGTTGTTGCTGAAGAGGTAAGAAAACTTGCGGAACAATCCTCAGATGCTATTTCAAATGTTGAAAATTTGGTTACGGAAGTAAAAAAAGTATTTGAAAATCTTTCAAAAAGCTCTCAAGAGGTTTTAAGTTTTATTGATAAAGATGTACAATCTGATTACAAACTTTTGATTCATTCCGCAGATCAATATGCAGATGATGCCAAGTTTATGAATGATATATCCACAGAAGTAAGTAATTCTGCTCAATTAGTAGATAGGTCCGTTGAAAATATTAGTAATGTTATAGAAAGTCTTGCTGAAATATCAAAAATAATAACAAACTCCTCAGAGGGAATTTCTGAAAGTCTTACTGAAATTTCTTCAACTTTTGAAACTACTAACGAATCTATGGAAAAGCAAGCTGACATGTCAAATAATTTAATAAAGTCAGTAGACGTATTCAAAATATAAACAAAGCTACCTAAAGATGATTTCAATCACATCTAGGTAGCTCTTTTTTTTCTTTATTCCATTACACTAACTATATATTTATTATTTATACAATGTTCCTATATCTTTTCTGTAATACATATCATCAAATTTAACATTGCCGATATCCCTGTAGGTAGCTCTAATTGCCTCTTCTAGACTCTTATTTGTATTTACCAATGCAATAACTCTACCACCTGTTGTTTTTAGTATTCCTGATGCTGCTGTAGCTCCAGCCACAAACACTTTACTTTTAGCATTTTTAATATCAATAGTTTTTCCTGTTTCATACTTTCCAGGATAACCTCCTGATGCTAACACTACACAAGATGAACTTTCTTTTTTCCATTGAATTTTAGTATCTTTTAATTTCCCATCAATGGCGTTTAACATAATTTCTGTAAAGTCACTAATTAAAAGTGGAAGTACTGCTTGAGTTTCTGGGTCTCCCATTCTAACATTATATTCCAAAAGATATGTTCCTTTTTTAGTTATCATTATTCCAAAGAAAATAATACCACAATAATCCATATTTTCTGTTTTAATGCCTTCAAGAGTTGGCAACAATATTTTGTCATGGAATTCTTTTAGAACCTCTGGGGTACAATATGGATTGGGAACTATAGCTCCCATTCCCCCTGTATTAGGTCCTTGATCTTTATCAAAAACCTGTTTATGATCTTTAGCTGATATAAATGGAATTATAACATTTCCATCGGTTACAGAAAGTATAGATGCCTCTACTCCATCTAAAAACTCCTCAAAAACTACAGTTTTTCCAGCGCCTTTAAATACATCATCTATCATAAATTCATTTAATGCTTTTATAGCATCATGACAAGATTCACATATTATAACACCCTTACCAGCTGCAAGTCCATCTGCTTTTACAACTAAAGGATATTCAGCATTTTCGGCATATTTCTTAGCAATTTCAATATCTTGAAAAACTTCATAAGACGCAGTTTTAATGCCATACTTTTTCATAAAATCTTTAGAAAATGACTTGCTTCCTTCAAGCTGTGCTGCTACTTTTGATGGTCCAAATATCTTTAGCCCATTTTTCTTAAATACGTCCACAATTCCCTGAACAAGCTTTACTTCTGGTCCAACAACAGTTAGATCTATATTTTCCTGTTTTGCAAAAAGTAATAATTCTTCAATGGTATCCAAATCTACATTTTCACATTTATTTTCCATTGATGTTCCACCATTTCCAGGAGCACAATAGATTTTCTCAACAGCTTTACTTAATGAAATTTTCCACGCCATGGCATGTTCCCTTCCACCATTTCCAATAACTAATACCTTCAATTCCTCACATCCTTTTTATAGGTTATCTAAAAAAGCACTATTATTTCCTTTGATATTACCTTCTGCAGTATATCCTAATCACTACAAAATCCTATATATATATATTTTTAAAATAGCCCCAACTTATCTAATGCTTAAAGTGTCTTATTCCTGTAAATACCATTGAGATCCCATTTTCATTGCAAGCATTTATGGAATCTTTATCTCTTATTGAGCCCCCCGGCTGAATAATAGCCTGAATATTATGTTTTGCTGCCTCTTCAACTATATCCCCAAATGGAAAGAATGCATCTGATGCAAGCACTACCCCATCTTTTGCTCTATCTAATGCATCTATTGTAGGCCAAATTCTATTTACCTGGCCTCCACCAATACCTTTTGCCATTCCGTTTTTAACTACTACTATAGCATTTGATTTCACATATTTTACAACTTTCATACCGAAAATCAAATCCTTCATCTCTGCTTCTGATGGTTTTTTATCAGTTACATATTTAACTTGGTCAACAAGTTTATCGTCTGATCCCTGAACTAGTATTCCACCATCTACTTTTGCATATTCCATCGTATCTTGAGGTTTTATTGATGCTTTTATAACTCTTAAATTTTTCTTCTTCTGCAAAAATTCTAATGCATCGTTATCAAAATCTGGCGCAATTACTATTTCTAAGAATATCTTTCCAATCTCTTCAGCAGTTTTTAAATCTATTGTTCTATTAACTGCAACTATTCCCCCAAAAATAGAAACTTCATCGCAGGAAAAAGCACGAAGATATGCATCATATATATTGCCTGCTATTGCTGCCCCACAAGGTGTGTTATGTTTAACAGAGCAACACATTGGTTCCTCAAATTCACATACTACTTTCCATGCTATATCCATATCTCTTATATTATTATAAGAAAGTTCTTTACCATTAAGTTGCTGAAAATCCTTCATAGCACCCTTAGTTGAAGTAGAAACATAAAATGCTGCAGCTTGATGTGGATTTTCACCATATCTTAAATCCATAGCTTTTTTATATGACATACTTAAATATTCAGGATAAACTTCTTCACCAAGCAAAAACTTACTAACAGCTGCATCATAGGCTGACATTAAATTGAATACTTTCCCTGCAAGTACTCTTTTATCATCAAAATCCACATCACCTTTTTCAGCTATCTGATCCATAATTTTATCATAATCATTTACATCAGTTAATACTGTTACATCCCTAAAATTCTTAGCCGCTGCCCTTATCATTGTAGGCCCGCCTATATCTATAAATTCTATTTTTTCTTCAAATGTTAAATCCTCTTGAACTTTATCAAAAAAAGGATAAAGATTAACCACTACCATATCAATAGTTTTTATTCCGTATTCCTCAATTTTCTTCATATGTTCTTTATTATCTCTTATAGCCAGTATTCCACCATGAATTTTAGGATGAAGTGTTTTAACTCTTCCATCAAGCATCTCAGGAAAATCTGTAATTTCTGAAACTTCAGTAACTGCAATTCCATTGTCCTTAAGATATTTGAATGTTCCTCCAGTAGATATAATTTCCACATCTTTTTCTCTAAGAAATGCAGCAAGTCTTAAAATATTATCTTTATTAAAAACACTTATTAATGCTCTTTTTATCATCGTATATCCTCCTTGGAATCCTCATACTGCCCTAAATAATAATTTAGATTATTTAGCTTCCCTAATTCTTAACAATTACCCGTCTTAAATCAACTATAATCTTACCTTCTGAAATAAGTTTTATAGCCTCAGGAAGTGCAACATGTTCTTGTTCTAGTACTCTCTTTTGAAGCTCCTCTGCAACATCTGTAGAAAATACCTGCACAGCTTTTTGTATTATTATCGGTCCAGTATCAGTTCCTTCATCCACAAAATGAACTGTACAACCTGAAACTTTAACTCCATATTCTATAGCTGCTCTATGTACATTTAATCCATACATCCCTTTACCACAAAAAGCTGGTATCAAAGATGGATGAATGTTAATTATCCTGTTCTTATATTTTTTTAACAAATCACCTTTTAATATAGAAAGAAACCCTGCAGTTACTATTAAATCAACGTCTCTTGCTTCAACTATTTTCAAAATTTCATCAGATAGTTTATCACCATATTGTTTTTTTGAAAAAGCTAACGCATCTATTTTGTTTTGCCTAGCTCTCTCAATTCCATATGCCTTTTCACTGTCACTGATTACTACTTCAATTTTGCAGTTTAAATATCCAGACTGAACCTTATCAATTACAGATTGTAAATTAGTTCCTCCACCCGAAATAAGTACTGCTACTTTAAACATACACCATGGCCTCCTGCCTCAACATGACCAATTTCAAAGGCTTTTTCTCCCATTTGTTGTAAATTGTTAAGTATAGCTTCTTTATCTTCTGGTTTTACGCATAACACGAAACCAATACCCATATTGAATGTATTGTACATATCTTCTTCTGTAACTCCAAGAGTCATTAAATATTTAAATATTTCAGGAAGCTCATAACTATCTTTATTTATTACGGCTACAAAATCTCCTTTAAACATTCTTGGAATATTTTCATAAAAGCCACCACCGGTTATATGTGCCATACCTTTTAACTCAAATTTCTCCATAAGCTCTAATACTGGCTTTACATATATTTTTGTTGGGGTTAAAAGAACTTCGCCTATTTTTTCGCCAAAAAAGTCAATATCTATATCAGGTATTAATTTTCTAACTAATGAAAATCCATTACTATGAAGTCCAGAAGAAGCTATTCCAATAAGTACATCTTTATCTGCAATTTTACTCCCATCAATAATCTCATCTCTTTCAACTACACCTACTGAAAATCCAGCTAAATCATAGTCTCCATCCTTATAGAAACCTGGCATTTCTGCTGTTTCTCCACCAATAAGTGCACTTTCAGCTTGAATGCAACCTTCAGAAACACCTTTTACTATTTGTGATGCAGTTTCAGAAGAAAGCTTTCCGCAAGCCATATAATCAAGAAAGAATAGAGGTTTTGCTCCGTGACATAATATATCGTTAACGCACATGGCAACACAGTCAACTCCAACTGTATCATATTTCTCCATTTTAAATGCTATTGCTAGTTTTGTTCCAACTCCATCAGTACCCGAAACTAGTACAGGATTCTTATAGCTACCCATTGCAAACATTCCTGCAAAGCTACCTAGATTATTTAGAACTCCACTTGTATATGTTTTTTCAGCATAGCTTTTAATTTTACTTACAGTTTTATAACCTTCCTCAATACTTACGCCAGCATCCTTATAAGTTACCATTCGTACACAACCTTTCAAAATTATACTTCAAATCTTTCCTTATCAACTTCAATTGGTGCTGAAATAGGATATACTCCTTTAAAACAACCAAGACAATATTTTCTATCATCACCTAAAGTTTTTAGAAGAGAATCTATACTTAGATATCCAAGACTATCTGCACCTATATAATCTCTTATCTCCTCTACTTCCTTATAAGAACCTATAAGTTCATTTCTATATGAAATATTTATTCCGAAATAGCATGGATATTTTACAACAGGTGATGATACTCTAAAGTGAATTTCCTTGGCTCCTGCTTGCCTAAGTAAATCTACAAGTTTCTTACTAGTTGTCCCTCTTACTATAGAATCATCTATTATAACAACTCTTTTCCCTTCAATATTAACCTTTAATGCGTTTAGTTTTACAGATACAGCCTTCTCCCGAAGCTCCTGAGTTGGGGCAATAAAAGTTCTTCCCACATATTTGTTTTTAATAAGACCAATACCATATGGAATTCCAGATGCTTTTGCATATCCAACTGCTGCTGAAAGACCTGAGTCTGGAACACCAATCACAATATCTGCTTCTACTGGTGAGTCATGGTAAAGTTGTTCTCCAGCCAGTTCCCTAGAATTGTACACACTTATTCCATCAATAACACTATCAGG
>Ga0255362_1000278_pt1 | contig 12229 bp, 9 predicted proteins | sample GFST75r2metaG_FD_186000 | JGI IMG/M metagenome (GOLD analysis project Ga0255362, IMG submission 186000)
ATCTTAATGGTTCCAACCCTAGGAATAGTAGTAACAATTCCCATATTTTCACATTCTTTAATTGCCCTATATGCCGTACCCTCACTTACTTCAAGTTCAGTAGCTATAGTCCTTACAGATATTTTTGTTCCTTCTGCGATAGTTCCAATATAATTTATAATAACTTGATGCTTTGACATATATTCCTACTTACCCTCTTTTCTAAGTTCTTCAGCAATTTTTTCAATTCTTCTCAGCCTGTGATTTACTCCCGACTTTCCTACAGGTGGATCTAACATTTGTCCTAACTCATTTAGAGTTTCATCTGGGTAGTTCACTCTTACTTCAGCTATATCCCTAAGATTTTGAGGTAGTCTTGAAAGCCCAATTTCCCTTTGTATAAGTCTAATGCTTTCAACTTGTCTTACTGAAGCATTTACGGTCTTACTAAGATTGGCAGTTTCACAGTTTACTAGTCTATTTACATTGTTTCTCATTTCTTTCATTATTCTTACGTTTTCAAGTTTCATAAGACTTGAGTGAGCACCAATTATATTTAAAAGGTCAACTATTTGTTCTCCTTCTTTAAGGTAAACTACAAAACTGTTTTTTCTCTGTATAACCTTTGAATTTAAGCCAAAACAGTTTATTACACTGCTTAAATCTCTAGCGTAGTCCTCATTATGTGTAACAAACTCCAAATGATATGTTTTTTCTGGATTACTTATGCTTCCGCCGCCTAAAAACGCACCTTTAATATATAATTTTTTACATTCATCGTTTTCAATTATTTTTTTTGGTATGCTGTAGTCAAGTGATATGATACCATTTTTTTCTTTCAGCACTGATACTTCTTGCAATAAAGTTCTTATTCCCATAGCTTCATTTATATGAACAATGTAAACATTGTTTTTCTTAAGAGAATTGCTCTTTTTAACTAAAATTTCTGTGTGGATATTAAAATTTTCTTTTAATATTTTAAATATGAATCTCGCAATAGCAGGATTTTCTGTAGCCACATTAAAGCTCATTTGTTTATTACCACCTAAAGATAAGGTTCCACTTACTTTCATTATTGCTGAAATAACTGCTATAGCCTCATCTTTAGAAAAATCAGGAAATCTACAAATTTCATTTTTTACACCCGATGAAAATGACATATCTAATTTACTCCCTGCTTGATTTCATTTTGTTTTCCTTCAATCTTTCTGATAAATAGAAGTATTCAATAATCTTCTTTCTATCATAAAATAATTTTTTATCCATTATTGTCTCAATTAATATGGCCGCTAATTTTTCTGAGTCATGTCTTACAAAACCATCTTTTATTTGTATAAAATCACCTTTAGTAATACCTACGCCTAATTTTTCTATTTCTTTTTCATCAATATTAACTAGCTCAGATGTTTTTTCTGAATATTTATCTTGAAATTCATCATCTATTTTTTCAGTATTGACTACTGTATAATCTATTATCCCTTCACCCACATGCTTGTGTATAGCCTTAATATGATCAGATACAGAAAAACCATCTGTCTCTCCCGGCTGAGTCATAATATTTGAAACGTAAAGTTTTAATGCCTTTGTTTTTTTAAGTGCATTAGCTATATCTTTAACTAAAAGATTAGGAATAACACTAGTATACAGACTTCCTGGACCTAAAATTATTGCATCAGCCTCCAGAATTGCTGTTATGGCATCATCCATTGCTTTAGCTTCACTTGGAACAATAAATATGCTCTCAATTTGGCTCTGATACTGAGTAACTGCCTCGGGTATATTTGATTCTCCCTCTACCATAACCCCATTATAAAGTTTTGCCTTTAAAGTTACGTCCTCTAAAGTTACAGGTACAACTCTACCTGTAACTGCTAAAACAGAGCTCATTTTTCTAACTGCTTCTTCAAAATTAGTTGACATTCCATCCATAGCCGCAAGAAACAAATTACCAAAACTTTGATTTTTAAGTCTCCCCTCTGTGAATCTATATTGCAAAAGTTCCTGCATTATAGGTTCTGTATCTGAAAGGGCTAGAATACAGTTTCTAATGTCTCCTGGAGGGAGTATCCCAAGATCCTCACGTAGATCCCCTGAACCGCCGCCATCATCTGCAACGGTTACTATAGCAGTTATATTTGACGTGTAATATTTTAGGCCTCTTAACATAGTTGAAAGACCTGTTCCCCCTCCAATTGCAACAATTTTGGGGCCCTTTACTAAAAGTCTTTTTTCATAAATAAGATTTCCAAGCTTTCTAGAATCTAATGATACATTTAAATAACCTTTGTTTATAAGCGATATAATAGATTTCATTCCTTGAGCCACTGCAAAATATAATATAAAAGCTCCACTGAAAACTAGGAAAACATAAAAAGCTGTATATTCTTTGGAATAAAACCTACTATTTCTCATCATCTCAGATAAACCAAAGGTCATCATCATAATACCTAAAACACCAAACATAATCCATCTTTTCACTTTAATTCCTGGTCTTACCCAGTCAATTATTTTCATAATTTTTTACCACCTCTATTTATATCCTCATCGATGTCTCTATGTTCTATGTTAGTATTGTATCCGTCATCTTTAAGTTTATGGTAAATTTCATTTGCTATTGCCACTGATCTATGTCTGCCACCAGTACATCCGATTGAGATAATAAGCTGCCTCTTACCCTCTTTTAAATAGTTTGGAATCAAATACTTTAACATATCATCTAATTTGTCTATAAATACGTTAGTTTCTTCAAAACCCAGTACATAATCTCTAACCTGCCTGTCATTTCCCGAAAAAGCCTTAAGTTCAGGAATATAAAATGGATTTGGAAGAAACCTTACATCAAATACTAGATCTGAATCCACAGGTATACCATATTTGAATCCGAAAGACAATACAGTTACTATAATTTGTGTCTCTATTTGCCCTTCTCTCTGGTATATACTATTGATTTTTTCTCTGAGCTCACGGTTTGAAAGTTTTGTTGTATCAATAATATTATCCGCCCTATTTCTAACCTCTTTAAGTCTGTTTCTCTCAAGTTCTATACCCTTTAAAATTCTTCCCTGTGGGGCAAGTGGATGTTTTCTTCTTGACTCTTTATACCTTTTTATCAATACTTCATCACTGGCATCTAAGTATAATATCTCATAACTATATCCGTTATTTTTTATTTCTTTAAGGCTTTGGAATAAGTCATCAAAAAATTTCCCGCCTCTTATATCTATTACTAAAGCAACCCTGTCTATATTGCCTTCTGTTCGAAAACAATCGTCAGCAAATTTAGATATCAAAGTTGGAGGCAAGTTATCAACACAAAAATATCCCAAATCCTCAAGACTTCTTACCGCTTGGGTCTTACCTGCCCCTGATAATCCAGTTACAATTACAAATCTCATATAACTTCCTCCTCCTTATAGGTCTTCCCTTATGGAAAACTTTATTATTGTTACAGGCAGTGATTTTAAAGTATTTTGTCTTCACCTATTATTCTAACCTCAGGACATAACTCTACATTATACTTTTCTTTTACTGTTTTTTGAACAAGTTTAATTAAATCTAAAACATCCTGTGCCGTTGCATGATTTTCGTTGATTATAAAACCTGAATGCTTCATAGAAACCTGTGCTCCACCGACTCTTACACCTTTTAATTCACTATCTTGAATCAATTTTCCTGCATAATAACCTTCTGGCCTTTTAAATGTACTTCCTGCAGAAGGATATTCTAGTGGTTGCTTATCATGTCTTCTTTTAGTGAGTTCTTCCATTCTATTGTTAATTTTATCATACTCACCTTGTTTTAGTGCAAATGTAACCTCTAAAGCCACATAATTTTTTTTAAGTACAATACTGTTTCTATATTCTAATTGTAACTGTTCCTTATTAAGTCTTAGCAGATTTCCATCATTATCTAAAACTATAGCACTTTCAACAACAAATGACATCTCACCATCGTAAGCACCTGCATTCATAGTCAATGCTCCACCAACGCTCCCTGGAATCCCACATGCAAATTCCAATCCTGTAAGCGATGCTTTTCTTGCTGCAAAACTAGTTTTTCCAAGAGTAGCTCCACTTTCAGCAGTTATTCTAGTAGATGATACAGTAATTTTATCCAGTTTCGAAAGTTTTATTACTACACCTCTTATCCCGCCATCTTTAACAACTATGTTAGATCCATTTCCTATTATATAAAAAGGTATACCCTCATTCTTGCACAATTTAATTATATTTGCCACTTCTTCATTACTTGTTGGTGTTACAAGTATATCTGCAGGTCCACCTACTTTGAAAGATGTATAGTTTTTCATTTCTGCTTGAATCTTTATATTTTCATTCTTAATTGTCTCTTGTAATTTCACCATTATGTTATCAAAACGCCTCATTTAGAATCTCCTCAAAAATTATTCATATAAATTTAAGTATAATGTAAATTACATTTCTAATCAAGGACTAAATCTTTTGTCCTTGCTTTTCTATATATATTAATAAATATATTACTTATTTTTATTAAAATAATCATATATGCTAGTCGCTGCTTTTTTATCAATAGAAACTGTATCTAAAAGTTCTTCATAATTAGCTTTTTTTATATTTTCTATACTTTTAAACTTCTTCAGCAATTCTTTCCTTCTTTTCTCCCCAATACCTGGTATATCGTCAAGTATTGAATGTAATACTCTCTTATCTCTAAGACTTCTGTGATAGGTAATTGCAAATCTATGAACTTCATCCTGTATTCTTGTAACAAGATGTTTAACACTTTGTTTGCCATTTAAATTTATTTCTTTATCATTATATATAAGCCCTCTAGTATTATGTTTATCATCCTTAACCATGCCACAAACAGGTATATCTATATTAAAACTTTTTAATACTTGAAGAGCCACATTAACCTGTCCTAGACCACCATCCATAAGAATGAGATCTGGAAATACACAAAATTTCCCTGCGCTCAGTGACAAATTTCTTTCTGCAATTTCCTTAACTTCATCCAATCCGTGTTGAAACCTTCTTGTTAATATTTCCCTCATACTATCATAATCATTAGCACCTTTAACAGTTTTTATTCTAAATCTTCTGTAATCACTGTTTTTAGGTTTTCCATTTTCGAAAACTATCATAGATCCTACAGAATCAACCCCCTGAATGTTAGAAATATCATAAGCCTCAATTCTCTTAGGCAACTCTTCAAGTTCTAACACTTGTGCAAATTCATTAATAGTATCTTTGTTTATAACTTTATCCTGTAAAATTTTTAATTTAAATTGATCCATCACAGAGTTTGCATTTTTCCAAACCATTTCTAATAAATCCTTTTTAGAACCTTTTTGTGGAATATGTATCTCTACCTTTCCATTCTTCTTCATGGACAGCCAGTTTTCTAAAAGCTCTGAATCTAAAATAGCTGGAACATATATTGTTTTTGGAACAAAGGCAACTCCTCCATAAAATTCTTTTATAAACTCTGTAATTATTGCTGAGTTTTCTTCACCAGAAGTGTCTTCCACTATAAAGTGTTCCCTTCCTGTTATATTTCCATCTCGGAGGAAAAATATATTTATGCAAGTATCATTTTCATCACTATCTAAATTAATAAAGTCTTCATTTTCAAAATTACCAGTCATTATCTTTTGCTTTTCTGTTATTTTTCCAACTGCAATGATTTTATCCCTGTAGGAAGCTGCACTTTCAAACTCTAAATTATTAGCTTTTTCTTCCATTATACCAGTCAATTGTTTTATTATGGCAGTGTCCTTACCATTTAAAATATCAGTTATCCCTTTAACTATTTCTCCATAACTTGATTTACTTATAAGTCCAGCGCAAGGTGCATCACATAAATGTATATAGTGATTTAGGCAAGGTCTTGTTTTTTCTCCCCCTTCCTTTATACTCCTTTTACATGTCCTTATAGGAAATATTTTTTTTACAAGTTCTATGGTTTCATATACAGCTGATACATTTGTATATGGTCCAAAATATTTAGATCCATCTTTAGCTAAAATTCTCGTAATAAATACTCTTGGGAAGTCCTCATTAGTAGTTACTTTAATGAATGGATAGTGCTTATCGTCTTTAAGAAGGATATTATATCGTGGCTTATACTTCTTTATAAGATTACATTCCAAAATTAATGCTTCCATCTCTGAATCCGTAACAATGTACTCAAACTCAGCTATATTTTTCACCATAGCTTTTACTTTAACAGAATGATTTTTGGAGCTCTTAAAATATTGCTTTACTCTGTTTTTTAAGATTTTGGCTTTTCCAACATAGATAATTTCTCCAAGAGAATTTTTCATAAGATACACTCCCGGTTTATCCGGTAAAATCTTTATTTGATATTCAAAATCAAACATTATCACACCCCCAGTTTTATCCGTAGTAATAGTGGTATATTATAAGCAATATATAAAATTGAACAAATAATTATGATTTCCTCTATAACATTTCCTTTTTTGGAACCTACCCTAAATGAAATAGGAAATTTTATATTCTTATTTCTTAAAGGATAAAATAGAGGTACACCCCTATTGGTAAACACATCACCTATAATATGAGAAGCATAACCAAGAATAAAATAATATACTAAATTTTTATCATTATATATATTTCCTATATAATTTGCAACAAAAGCAAAAATTATAACCCCGGCAATACTATGTGTAAGTCCAGTTCTATGGGATGAAAAGGCTACTATAATAAGAATTGCTCCTGCCACATTTAATTCAGGTATCCTCTCATATTTAAAATTGAAAATTAATAGAGCAATACCCAAAGATCCATATACTATAAATTTAACTCTATTACTTTTTACTGGTAATATATATTTATTAAATATACTTTTCGGATGATCAACATCTGGTAGTAATGATGCTATAACAAGAATCGCTATGGACATAATATTCATTCCACCAGGCAACCTATTACTTAATGCAATACCTATTGCTGTTCCTAGTCCAACGTGAGTCTTTCCTGTCATTGTCATTACCTGCCTATTTGAGTTCTAAGTTTCTCACTATTTGGTCAAAGAGGCTTGTATTACACCGCCTGCAATTTTTGCTGCTGCTATTCCTCCTTGACCACCATCTTCTACAATAACTGCTACTGCAATAGTAGGATCATTTTCTGGTGCGAACCCAATAAACCATGAATGAGGAGTCGCATCTTTGGTGCCTTCTTTATGGTCTGCAGTACCAGTTTTTCCTGCCACATTTAACCCACTTATATTAGCTGCTGATCCAGTCCCATCCGTTACAACACCTCTCATGAATTCCTTCATAGTGCTAGCAATCTCAGGAGTGATTATTGTTCCAAGTGAAATATTATTAAATGTTTTTGTAGTATTACCATTACTATCCACTACAGAATTTACAACATGTGGTTCCATCATAATGCCGTTATTAGCTATTGTACTTGCTACCATAGCCATTTGCATTGGGGTAGCTAGTACTTGACTTTGTCCTATGGCACTTTGAGCTATATTTCCCTTTTCATAACTATTAAACGTAGGAAATCTACTCTTATCAATGACAATCCCATCACTTGGTAAATTTCTATTAAAATAGAAGCTTTCGGCTGTATTTTTTAAATTAGTATTTCCAAGTTCTAATCCAATAGTACCAAACACAACATTACTGGAATGAACATAAGCCTGTTTAAAATTAATGCTTCCAAAAGATTCTCCTGCAAAGTCATTTAGAGATTCTGTAGCATTAAATCTAAGAGTTCCATTATCCACAAAAGTTTTATTCATTATTCCACTTATATTTTCTTGTGCGCTAACAGCTGTAACCGTCTTAAATGTTGAACCAGGTGGATAAAGCCCAGATACAGCTCTATTTAGAAGTGGTCTATTAACGTCAGTATTCATGGCAGACCAATTAGCTTTTAATGCTTCGCTATTAGGATCATAAGAAGGTTTGGATACCATGGCAATTATCTCCCCAGTCTTGGGGTTTATTGCCACAACTGCACCCTTATTATTCCCTAGTAAATCAAATGCTGTTTTTTGCACATTACTATCAATTGTTGTTATTAAGTCATTACCTTTTTTATCCTGCTGTTTTACAGTTCCCTTGTTTGCGATTAACTGTTTTATATACTCAGTTATTCCTATGTTGCTTGAGGCTGTAAGATATTTATCATATTGTGATTCAAGTCCTGTAAGTCCATATTGCGTATTTGCATACCCTATCACATGTGCAAAATCTGCTCCACCTGGATATTGTCTATTCTGGGTAACAGCGTCGTTAGCTCTTGTACTTACTGCTAATTGAACTTTATTTTTATCATATATTGTTCCTCTTAGAACCTTGTTTCTTGTTGCCCAAAGTCTTGCATTATCGGAGTTGTTAACAATCTTAGGTGCTATATACAGTTCAAAATAAGCCACATAGGATATAACTATTACAAACAACAATAAAAATACAAACAGAACTTTTTTTATACCAGTTGAAATCTCATCCATAGCTACCTACCTCCTTCTGAAATCTTTTGGAGTACACCAAGAGCCATAAAAGTTATAAGCATTGATGTACCTCCGTAACTTACTAAAGGAAGTGTTATTCCTGTAAGTGGAATCATATTTGTAACCCCACCAACTATAACTAGAACTTGAGCTGCTATCATAGAACTATATCCCACAGCAAGCATTCTTGAAAATTTATCTTCTGCTAATATAGCTGCCCTCATACATCTATAAACAAGTAAGAAAAACAATATCATTATTGCAAATCCTATTAGTGCTCCCATCTCTTCACATATTGCTGAAAAGATAAAATCGTCAATATTTACAGGTACTATATTGGGAAACCCTAGACCGAGTCCAGTACCAGATAGTCCACCCCACGCTATAGAATACATAGATTGTACAACCTGGTAACTCTGGTTCGCCTTGTATGGCCATGGGTTTTGCCAAATCATAACTCTAAGTCTCACATGACTAAAAAGCTTATAACTTACCATAGCTCCAATTACAAATAGTGCCAAACTAACTATTACATATTTAGCCTTTTCAGTTGCAATATAAAGCATAGCCACTGCAATAGTAAAAAATATAAGAGCAGAACCAAGATCCTTCTGAAGTACCATAAATCCAAGCGTTGCCATAACAACACAGGCCGGTTCAATAAGTTGTTTGAAATTTTTATAGTCCTTTAGAGAAGATGCCAAATAAGCTATAAAAAATAGCTTTCCAAATTCCGATGGTTGGAAACTCAATCCATGAAATCTAACCCAGTTTTGCGATCCATTTACCGATGTACCAATAAAGGTTGCCATTCCTATAAATAAAAGCGTACATACTAAATATACATACCTATATTTTCCATATCTTTTAAGTTCAGGTAATAATACCACTATCAATATAAAAGCCGCTATTCCCAGTACAAACCAAATAATCTGTTTTATTGCACTTGGAGCACTTAATCTATAAATCATTACCATCCCTATACTTGAAAGAATACATGCAAAAATCAGTATGTATTTATCTCCATCAGGGAAAAATCTTCTAACTACAAAATGCGCATACCCCATAAGTACGCAAATTACTACTCCTATTATAAGGGCGCTACTATCAAATGTAGGCTTAATTACAGCTAAATTAAAAAAGCTAACTAAGCAAAAAAGATATGTTGCCCTTAAAAGTTTCTTTTCATCTTTTAAACTCTCCATATCTTCACCTATCCTATTACTTTAAACAAAGTTGTTCCTATTTTAAGTTCATCTCCAGAACGAATATATACTTTGTTGTCTATTCTTTCTCCATTTAACACCGTACCATTGGTACTTTTTAAATCTTCTAGCACATAATTATTATTTTTCTGATAAATTCTTGCATGATGCCCCGAGACATATCCTTCCTCAATTACAACTACATTATCTTCTCTTCGTCCTATTGTAACTTCTCCGTTAATAGGTACTACCGAACCTATTTTTAACGTCTTACTTATTCCAGCATCAACAACCTCAAGCCCAAAGGTCTTTTGTTTTTGGGATCTTACTTGTTTCTTATCTCCATTTTTTAAATCTTTATACATTATTTTAAGTGCAAAAAATATTATAACATATATTATTCCAATGATAATAAACTTAAAAACAGTGCTTAGCTGGCCGAGTCCTGAAAGACTAATTCCGGCTAGATATATATTACTTGACATCAAGCATTCCACCCTCTTATAATCATAATAATAAAGGACTAGCGTGTTGTTTCAAATGCTAGTCCAGTCTTAATTCAATTATAACATTTTTTTTAAATATTGTCCTGTGTAGGAGGAATTATTTTTCACAATGTCTTCTGGAGTGCCAGTACATAATATGTTACCACCTTTTTCTCCACCTTCTGGTCCAATATCAATAACATTGTCTGCGCATTTAATCAGGTCCAAGTTATGCTCTATTACAACAATAGTATTCCCAGCATCAACAAGTCTCTGTAATATTAAAATCAATTTTCTAACGTCATCAATATGAAGCCCCGTAGTTGGTTCATCAAGTATATACAAAGTTCTACCTGTACCTCTTTTAGATAATTCAAAGGCCAATTTAATCCTTTGGGCCTCTCCACCTGATAATTGCGTAGAAGGCTGACCAAGTTTAACATATCCGAGTCCAACATCCATAAGTGTATCTAATTTATTTTTAATTCTTGGAATGTTCTCAAAAAATACCTGTGCTACTTCCACAGTCATATTCAAAATGTCATCTATATTTTTACCTTTATATTTTATCTCTAGAGTTTCTCTATTATACCTTTTTCCCTTACATACCTCACAAGGGACATACACATCTGATAAAAATTGCATCTCGATTTTAATTATTCCATCGCCTCTACAAGCTTCACATCGTCCGCCCTTAACATTGAAACTAAATCTTCCTGGTTTATAACCTCTCATTTTAGAATCATTTGTAACTGAAAATAATTCTCTTATTATGTCAAATACTCCAGTGTAAGTAGCAGGATTTGATCTCGGTGTTCTACCAATAGGGCTTTGATCTATATTTATAATTTTATCTATATTTTCAATGCCCTGTATCTCCTTGTGTTTACCTGGATTTGCTTTGTTATTATTTAATTTTCTATTGATTCCCTTAAATAATATCTCATTTACAAGAGTACTTTTTCCTGAACCTGAAACACCAGTTACGCAATTAAACACACCTAGTGGAAATTCTACATTTAAGTTTTTAAGATTATTTTCCTTGGCACCAATTATTTTAAGTTGGTTTCCATTCCCTTTTCTTCTCTGCTTTGGTATATCGATTTTTTTAGCACCTGTAAGATATTGACCCGTTATTGATTGCTTACATTTTTTTATTTGCTCTACAGTTCCAGCAGCTACAACTTCTCCACCATGCTCTCCAGCCCCTGGTCCAATATCCACCACATAATCAGCTTCTCTAATGGTATCTTCATCATGCTCAACCACAATAAGAGTATTTCCAATATCTCTAAGATGCTTCATAGTATGAATTAGTCTATCATTATCTCTTTGATGAAGACCAATACTTGGCTCATCAAGTATGTATAAAACTCCAACTAAACTTGATCCAATCTGAGTGGCAATCCTTATTCTTTGAGATTCACCTCCTGAAAGTGTTTTTGCCCCTCTAGTAAGGTTTAGATAATCTAATCCTACATCTAACAGGAATTGAAGTCTGTTTTTTATTTCCTTTATAATCTGATTACTAATTATTTTATCCTTTTCACTTAATTCTAAACCATCTAAATAATTTAATTCTTCCCTTATAGGCAAACTACAAAATTCATGAACATTTTTATCTCCAATGGTAACAGATAAAACCTCTGGTTTTAGTCTTGCTCCCTTGCATTTTGGGCACGGAGTATCAGTCATAAAATTCTCAATATCAGTCTTTATGTAATCTGATCCGCTCTCCATATATCTTCTTTTAAGTTCAGTTATAATTCCCTCAAAACGATGGCTAAACTGCATATCTTGATTATCCTTTTTATAATATACAGTAATTCTTTCACCATCACTACCATATAACAAAACATTTAAGATTTTAGGATCTAAATCATTAATTGGAGTATCAATACTAAACTTATATTTTTTCTGAAGCGCTGTTAAAATTGCAAAAGTCCAAGAATCTTCTTTTAATCTTCCATCACCCCAAGATGCTATGGCACCTTCAGATATACTTTTACTTTTATCAGGAATAATTAAATCCTCATCAATTTCCAAAAGGGTTCCAAGTCCATCACAAGTATCACATTTACCAAAAGG
>Ga0255362_1000280_pt1 | contig 12135 bp, 9 predicted proteins | sample GFST75r2metaG_FD_186000 | JGI IMG/M metagenome (GOLD analysis project Ga0255362, IMG submission 186000)
CTACTTGTCCATTGCACCTATACTAGTAGATACTTCATCAATTTCGGTTAGGACATTTTCTACGGCATTTGTTATATCTTTAAATCTATCTGTAGTTTCTTCCACTATGTTTTTACCAATACTAACCTCTTTAGTTCCCTTATCCATTGAAAAAGTTGCATTTTTCGTTTCAGATTGAATTACAGCTATTAAATCTTTTATCTCTTGAGCTGCTTTGTTTGATTCCCCAGCTAGTTTCGTAACCTCCTCAGCCACCACTGCAAATCCTCTACCTTGCTCTCCTGCACGAGCCGCTTCGATTGCAGCATTTAATGCTAATAAATTTGTTTGTTCCGCTATTGAACTTATAACGTCTACAAAATCATTTATTGATATATAATTAACGCTTAATTTAGTTACCACATCTGATAATTCATTAACTGTATATTGTATATTGTTCATTTGAACGTTTGCTTTATCTATTGATATTTTGCCTGACAATGAATATTGTGAGGTTTTTTCAACTGTATTGACCATTGAACTGAATTTTTTGTTTACCAAGTTAAAAGCATCTAAAAGATTATTTATACTATCATTAGTTTTATCTATACCCTTAACTGATTCTTCTGAATCAACTGAAATCTCTTGCATTTTTAATGCCACTTGGTTTGATGCAATTAATGATTGATTGCAACTTTCGCCTAGTTCCATTGATGCGTCCTCTACCTGTGATGAACTTTCCTTAATGCTAGTTATTAACGTTATTAAATTCTCCGTCATTAATATAAAAACAGTTGCGAGCTTTCCTAATTCATCTTTTGATTTATTTTCAAACTTTACATCTGACAAATCTCCATTTGCTATTTTATCTGCATTTTCCTGTAAATGATTGATAGGTTTTGTTATACTTCTTGAAATAAAAAATACTAATGTCAATACTACTATAAGCACTGCTAATGTTGTTAAATAAAATATTGTTGTCAAATTTCGTGTGCTTGCCATGGCAGTATCATAAGGATAATCAATACATATAAGCCATCCTGTTACTTTGTCATAAGAATAAGTAATTAATCGTGTGCCTGTTTTAGTACCCTTTAACATAGTTGACCCACTTTTCTTATCCTTTAGTGCCTTGGCTATGTAGTCTACTTTACTCATATCTGTTCTATCTTTTACAATTTTATTATCTGGGTGTGCTAAAACTATGCCTTTGTTGTCTAAGACATAAACTAGTTGTCCATTAACAGACAATAATTTTACATAATTGGTTATATAAGTTAAAGGCTGAGATGCCTGCACTACACCTACAATGGTATTTTCTTTGCGAATTGGTACCCCCATATTAACCGATAATATTCCAGTTCCCTTACTTACAAGTACCTGATAGCTTTCCTCATTTCCTGCCATAGCCCCTTTATAATAATCTCGCTCCGCTATGTTACTATTCTTAAGATTATCTCCTCTTATAACCTGCATTCCTAATGCGTCATCTACCACATAATTAATACCGGACTTGTTTTTTATTGCTTCAGCCAGCGTTGGTTTTACAATTGAACTGTCAAAATTAACTACACTAGGCAATATTGATAAGGTTTTCATTGTTTGTACTGGTTCTTTTATGTATAGTGATATTTGTAATTGTGTTTGCTGCGCTATTGAAGTACAAGTTTTATTTATTTGATTTGTAATCTCTGTAGTAAAATTATTAATGGAAAATATAGATATCCCTACTAACGGTATTACACTTACTAGTAATATACTTATTAGCTTATTTTTGATTTTCATTACCGTCACCCCTTCTTCTTATGTTTCTTTATTTTCTACTGACAACTAATTCATTTTTAGTATTTAATTGAGTGTACAACTTATAATAAAATACCATATTTTCCTCCACTGTGAGAAAATAAAAGTATTCACACAAAGATTATCCATAAGGAGGAGAATAGCATGTTTTGTATTAACAAACTTAAACAACTTAATATTTTTGACCAGATAGCTGAACTAAAGATCTTAGAAAAAACAGACATTAGGTTTTGTGTAACTATTAAGGAACAATTTGGATTTGTATCTTAAATTAAATTTTAATTATTCTATCATCATATATCATACTTAATACTAATAATCGACATTAATAACAATTTCTTTAGTATAATTATGCGTATATCCAATATTTAATTAAATATTGGATTAAAATAGATATTTTTATGTGATTTACTTATTTTTCGTATGTAAGTTATATGAAAAATGATTATTGGGAACCTACTTCTTGATTTTTGGCGTTAAAATAAAGGGCTTTATCACAATGGAAAGTAATTTCTATTGTGATAAAGCCCTTTATTTTATATCAAACTTGTAGTTGCTATGAGCCTTCTAGCAACTATAAGTTTGATACTCGTCCATTCTGAAACTTAGAACTCTGTTTATATCACGTAATTGGAGCCGGATTGAAAATACATAGGTCATTATATAATTTCCATTCCTCTGCCCAAGGTTTTTTCCGCCCACTTGCCACATCTATGATTAGGTTAAACAACTCTGTACCTACCTCTTCAATAGTAGCATCTCCTGTTGCAACGGTTCCCGCGTTTACATCAATTAAATCTGGCCACTGATCCTTAATATTTGTTCTAGAAGAAACTTTAATAACTGGTGCAGCCGCCAATCCATATGGTGTACCTCTTCCAGTCATAAACACTTGCAAAGTAATACCTGAAGCAAGTTGCATTGGTCCACATACAATATCACTTGCAGGAGTTGCTGCATAAATCAATCCTTTTTTACTTGGACGTTCTCCAGGTGAAAGCACTTCTACAATTGGTGATGTACCTGACTTTGCAATTGAGCCCATTGCTTTTTCTACGATGTTACATAATCCACCTTTTTTATTACCTGGAGTTGGGTTTGCACTACGGTCAACCATGCCTTTTTTTAAATAATTGTCATACCAATTCATTTCACTTGATAGTTTTGTACAAGTTGCTTCATCTACTGTTCTTTCTGCTAATAAATATACAGCATCTCTTACCTCAGTTACTTCTGAGAACATAACCGTAGCACCAGCTTTTACAAGCATATCTGATGCATATCCTGCCGATGGATTTGCCGTAATACCTGAAAACGAATCGCTTCCACCACACTGCATACCCATACAAAAATCAGACAGTGGAAGAGTCTCTCTTCTACGTTCATTTAATCTTCTAAGCTTAACTTCAGCCATATCCATAATTGCCTGAACCATAACCTTAAATCCTTTATATTCTTGAAGAATAATAACATTTTCAGGAATAATGTCTTTTTCTGCTATAATTCTATCTGGTGTAAGTTTTTCACAACCTAATCCTACCAGCATTAACTCTCCACCAAAATTAGGATTTTTAGCTAAATTTGAAATAGCTCTAATTGGAATATTAGCATCAGGTGCATTGATTGCCACACCACAGCCATAAGCATGGTTTATTGGAACTACATCATCAACATTGGGATATTTAGGTAGTAGTTCCTTCTTAATGCGGTCAACTGCAACATTCAAAACACCAGTAACACATTGAACCGTAGTACTAATTCCTAAAATATTTCTTGTTCCAGCATAGCCACCATTAGGATTTCTGTAACCCTTAAAAGTAGTTATAAGTGGTGTTTTTATGTCCGTCTTAATATTAATTGCAAACTTCATATTATCTATTTCTGGTGGGTCAGGTAGATTCAGCATATTCTCATTTATCCAATCGCCCTTTTTAATTGGGCTTATTGCATATCCAAGTACCACACCATAACGTAGAATCTGACCATTCTTTGGAATATCGCTTAGTGCAATCTTATGTCCTTGTGGAATCTCCTCATGTGCTACGATATCATCAACTATAGTTGTTCCTTGAGCCACAGCATCCACAGTGATGGCAACGTTATCTTTAGGGCTAATCTTAATGTAAATTGGCCTCTTTTTTTCGCTCATATTTATATCTCCTTTAATGTCCTTTATAATTATCTGTTTACTTCTGTATTCACTAGTTTTTCATAAAATTTTACTAAAGCAGAGTGATCGCTCTGACCTTCACCATTCTGGTGTAAGTTTCTTAGCATTTCCAATACTTGACTTGTAAGTAACATTGGTGCTCCAACTTCTGCTGCTGTGTCCATGGCATTAGCAAGATCCTTTATGTGTAAATCGATCTTAAATCCAGGTTTAAAATTTCTATCCATAATCATTGGAGCTTTAGCTTCTAACACAGTACTTCCAGCAAGTCCTCCACGAATAGCATTAAATATCAATTCTGGAGATACTCCAGCTTTAGTTCCTAATACGAAAGCCTCTGACATAGCTGCTATATTTAATGCAACAATAACTTGATTTGCTAGTTTTGTTACATTACCTGCTCCCACATCACCACAAAGTACTGCACTTGAGCCCATTATTAACAATAAATCTTTGACTTTATTGAAAATCTCTTCTTTTCCACCCACCATAATAGATAAACTTCCATCAACAGCTTTAGGTTCTCCTCCACTTACAGGTGCATCTATCATTTCTACGCCTTTTTCTGATAGCTTTTCAGCTACTTCTTTAGAAGCTATAGGTGATATAGAACTCATATCAATAAATATAGTTCCTGCTTTTACTCCTTCAATAATACCATTTTTCTGCAAAACAACTTCTTTAACCTGTGGAGAGTTTGGAAGCATTGTTATTATAATATCGCTTTTAGCTGCAACATCTTTTGGAAAGCTTTCTTTCTCTGCACCTAGTTTTAGGAATTCATCCACTACACTTGTATTACGATCTAATACAACAAGTTCATACCCTGCTTTGATTAAATTTTTTGCCATCGGTTTACCCATTATTCCAAGTCCAATAAATCCTATTTTCATAACTAAATCCTCCTAAAAACTTTTTATTTAATAATAATTCATGAAATATCCCACATATTAATTAATTAAATTATTTACTTTAATACTGAATGCTCCTTATAATTAAAGACTTTCCTGTGCTTTTAGCATTAATTTGTACTTTTACTTCAATGCTATACTCATATTATCATATAATTGAATATGTGATTCAATATTCAATTGCACAAATATTAATCAATAATACAAATATATTTTTATCATTATGCACAATAAATCATGAACTCATTAATATTTTCAAAATTTGTCAATTAAAGTCACTTTATGAGAATGCCAAATACAATACCTAATACAGTCCAAATAATACTCAATATCCAAAATGGTGCAAATGAAAACTTAATGTAATCTGAAAGTTCCGTATTATCTGCCATTTCACATGCTAAATAAATTTGTGGCTGTGCAACTGGTGATAGCATAGCTCCTACGTTCATCATCAACGTTAATACAACAACTTCAGTTGGTACACCAAACTTTGCACATATTCCTGCAACAATAGGTATTAATACATAATACCAAGTATCATTTGTAAATATAAACATAAGTGGAACACTTAACAAAGCTATTATAATATATATCCATGATCCTAATACAGTTGGAACAATCTTAAGTAATGCATCCACCATTTGAGCCATCATTCCACTGCCTTGTAATACACCAACTACTACACCTGATAATAATATAGCTGGAGCTGTAGGGAATACCTCAGAAGCACATTGTTTCAATACTTTATTTTGCAATGGTATACCGCGGTAATTCATAAATAAGGCAATAATGAGACCCATAGCAAATACAAAATAATTAGGTACTTTAAATATAGTTAATCCAATTACAACTGCTATTACTAATATAACATTTGGAAAAAACATTTTAGGACGTGCGAATTCGCTTTTTTTAGAAACTTCTATATCCGAAGCAATTTCCAATTTTGAATCTGCTAATCCTGAATCTGTTAATCCTTGATCTACTATACCAGAACTTTTTTTCATCTGCATTTTTGCTAGAACAACTGCGAATATTATCAAAATAATAAAATATGCAATTTGTAATGGTAACAGTTTAGTAAATATAACATTAGGAGCATTGGGAATAGATTTTAAGACAGTTGAAGCCCTTAATGTTCTTGCATTCCATGGTGTAGTAAACATTACACACATTGCAGCTGAGCATAAAAAAAGCAATAATTTAGGATCAATTTTTAATTTTTTATACAAAGGCAGCATCAATGGTATAGTGATTACATACGCTGAAACAACCGAACCATCAAGTTCTATTATTGCTGCTACAATAACTGTTACAATACAAACTGATATTGCATTAATTTTTGTATGTTTAAGAATGAATTTAACTATTGTATCAAATACACCCGCTTTATCCATTAATGTAAAAAATGGTAGCGAAAAGATAATAATCATGGAAATCGGAACTGTCAAATTTAAACCATCTGTAATGTACTTAGTTATCTGAGTTAAAGATGATCCTACTAAAAGTGCTGCACTAATTGGTATAACAGTAAATGCAATCATAGCACTAACTTTCTGTTTAAGTAATAAGTACGTTATCAGTATCATCATTGCAAATCCTATAAAAGCTACATATGTCATTTTATAATCCCCCTAATATGTTATATAATTGGTTCCTTTAAATCGTTTACATACAATATAAATGATTTATTATGTTTTTTATTTATAACCATATTGTTTTAAAATGTCATGCATAACATTTTTGTAAGTTAATGAATTTATATATTAAATATAATAAGTATAAATACCTCTAAAATTATTTTTGATAAAATATGGCCATATTTTATCAAAAATAATTAATTACACTTTTTTAATAGTTTAAAATTAAAAAGTCTTTTTCCATTTCATAAATAAACATATTATTTTATTTATTTTTCTCAGATGCTTTAGCGATACCTTCCCATAATCCATTTATATATGCGATTCCTAAAGCTCTATCATATAACCCATAACCTGGATTACCCCCATATTCTCCCCATATTCCTCTTCCATGATCTGGTCTAATATACCCATCATAATTTGATTCGTAAAGAGCTTTCATAACTTCACCCATATCAATAGAACCATCTTCCGTAAAATGTCCAGACTCGTAAAAATTCCCATTTTCCTCTAGTTTTATGTTTCTAAAGTGAACAAATAATATTTTACCTTGTGGTGCAAATTCACGAACTATTGCTGGCACATCATTCGTTGGAGATTCTCCTAAAGAACCAACACATAATGTAAATCCATTAGACGGGCTATCTACCACATTTACAAGTCTTCTCATATCTTCTGCATTTTTAACTATTCTTGGAATTCCAAATACAGAAAATGGTGGATCATCTGGATGAACTGCCATTTTAACTCCTGCTGCTTCTGCAACTGGTATGACTTTCCTTAAAAAGTATTCATAATTTTTCCATAAATCTTCTTCTGTTACACCCTTATATTCCTTAACTAACTTTTTTATTCTCTCAGCCTCTGTAGACTCTCCAACCCCTGGCATCATTTTGCTAGCATCTGAAGGATCTGCACTCTTTACTACCTCCTTATCAAAATATAATACTCTTGACTTATCTGGTAATTCATAGTCCATTTTTGTACGTGTTGCATTAAATACAGGCATAAATGTATAACAAATTACCTTTATTCCACATGCTGCGAGGTTTTTAATATTTATACAATAATTTTCTATTAACTTGTCTCTAGTTGGTTTACCCAATTTAATATCTTCATTTATACGGAAACTGTCTACAACTTCTAATTTTAATCCATGCTTACCTGCTTCTTCCATTAATCTTTTTACTTCATTCATTGGCCAGATTTCACCTAGTGGAAGGTCATATAGTGAGGTAACTATACCTTCCACTCCTGGAATTTGAGCAATATAATCCAGTGAAACTGGATCTTTTTCTCCATGCCATCTAAATATCTTTTTCATACTAATCCCCTCTTCTTATATTTATTATCTGACTAAACATGCACGTTTGTTATCATACTTCCAACCTGGAATTAAATATTGCATCACCTTAGCATCATCACGTGCGCCAAGACAGTGTTTATTGTATAATTCGTTAGCCTTAGCCACTTGATCCATATCTATTTCTATACCTAATCCTGGTTTCTTAGGAACCATCACTTCACCACCAACAATTTTAAGTGGTTCCTTAGTCAAACGTTGCCCCTCTTGCCAAATCCAGTGTGTATCAACTGCAGTGATTTCCCCTGGAACTGCTGCAGCTGTGTGTGTAATAATTGCAAGAGATATATCAAAATGGTTATTTGAGTGTGAACCCCATGTTAATCCAAAATCGTTGCATAATTGACCAACACGTACTGATCCCTGCATTGTCCAAAAATGTGGGTCAGCTAATGGAATAGTTACTGCATTTAATGCAAAACTATGCATCATCTGTCTCCAGTCTGTTGCAATCATATTTGTAGCTGTATCTAATCCAGTTGCTCTTCTAAACTCTGCCATCACCTCACGACCAGAGAAGCCTTGTTCTGCTCCACATGGATCTTCTGCATAAGCTAAAACACCTTGCATATCTTTGCATAATCTAATAGCTTCTTTTAATGTCCAGCTACCATTGGGATCAATAGTTATACGAGCATTTGGAAATCTCTTATGCAACGCACGTATGGCTTTAATTTCCTCATCTCCGCTTAGTACTCCGCCCTTTAATTTAAAATCTTCAAAACCAAAACGTTCATATGCTACCTCCGCAAGTCTCACTATTGCCTCCGGAGTCATAGCTTCTTCTGTACGTATACGATTCCACTCGTTATCTGAGCCTTCACCACTTAGGTATGCTAAATCGGTTTTTCTACGATCAGCTACATAAAATAAATATCCTAACATTCTTACAGAATCCCTTTGTTGTCCTTCACCAAGTAATTCAGCTACTGGAACATTTAAAAATTGTCCTAGTAAGTCTAGTAGACCTGACTCTATAGCAGTTACAGCATGAATAGTTATACGTAAATCAAAAGTTTGTAAACCACGTCCTGCTACATCTCTATCAGAAAAAGCCTTTCTTACACTATTAAGAACTTTATTATAATTACCAATAGATTGCCCAATAACTAATGTTTTAGAATCTTCTAGCGTCTTACGAATTGCTTCTCCCCCCGGTACTTCTCCAAGTCCCGTATGTCCCTCACTATCCTTCAAAATAACTATGTTACGAGTAAAATAAGGTGCATGCGCTCCACTAAGGTTAAGTAGCATGCTATCATGACCTGCAACAGGGATGACCTGCATTTCAGTAACAACTGGTGTACCATATGATTTATTTGAACTCTTATTCATAATTTAGCCTCCATAAAGCATAAATTTTATCATTTATTATACATAATCTGTTGCCTAAGTTTTATCTTTGTCTAAACTAGATATTTAACTGACAATTAAAATAACGTTTACTGTGAATCTTAAACAAAAAAATATCTATAATTAATCAGATATTTTTATTTTAATATATGTCCTTTACCTATTTAGTTACTTCAGTATTCCCTAATTTTTCATAAAATTTCACTAAAGCAGAATGATCGCTTTGACCTTCACCATTCTGATGTAGGTTTCTTAACATTTCTAATACTTGACTAGTAAGTAACATTGGTGCTCCAACTTCTGCTCCTGTCTCCATAGCATTAGCAAGGTCTTTTATATGCAAATCAATTTTAAATCCTGGCTTAAAGTTTCTATCCATAACCATTGGTGCTTTAGCTTCTAACACAGTACTTCCAGCAAGTCCTCCACGAATAGCATTAAATATTAACTCTGGAGATACTCCCGCTTTAGTTCCTAATACGAAAGCCTCTGACATAGCTGCTATATTTAATGCAACAATAACTTGATTTGCGAGTTTTGTTACATTACCTGCTCCCACATCACCACAAAGTACTGCACTCGAACCCATTACTAATAATAATTCTTTAACTTTATTGAAAATCTCCTCTTTTCCACCCACCATAATAGATAAACTTCCATCAACAGCTTTAGGTTCTCCTCCACTTACAGGTGCATCAACCATTTCTACGCCTTTTTCTGCTAGCTTTTCAGCTACTTCTTTTGAAGCTATAGGAGATATAGAACTCATATCTATAAATATAGTTCCTGCTTTTACCCCTTCAATAAGACCATTTTTTTGCAATACAACTTCTTTAACCTGTGGAGAATTTGGAAGCATTGTTATTATAATATCGCTTTTAGCTGCAACATCTTTTGGAAAAGTCGCTTTCTGTGCACCTAGTTTTATGAACTCGTCCACTACATTTGTATTACGATCTACCACAACAAGTTCATACCCTGCTTTGATTAAATTTTTTGCCATTGGCCTACCCATAATCCCAAGTCCAATAAATCCTATCTTCATAACTAAATCCTCCTAAAACTTTTATTAAACAATAATTTATGAAATATCCGTCATGTTACTTTAATACTGAATATTTCTTACATTAACTTCAATGTTATATTCATATTATCATGCAATTGAATATAGCATTCAATATTCAATTGCACAAATATAAATCATTTTCAGAAGTGTATTTTAATCTATTTGCATAAAAAAAGGCTGTCCCAAAATGATTTTTTAATCATTTCAATACAACCCTTTTCACTGGAACTTCTTAATTATTAGTAATGCTTACATTTCAATAACACCTGAATGAGTATATTGCCCTATTCCGGTAAAATATCTACCGCTTATATTAGATTCATTAACCTTACTACATTCTCGGCAGTTTTCTCTATATTTTCTTTCCCTTTTGATAAAGCTTCTTCCAAAGTTGTTAATTCTCTTATAATACCGAATATAGAATCTATGCCCTTATCGTATAATACGTCTATATTTTCACCAACTCTTCCAGCAAATGCTACTACAGGCTTGTTATATCTTTTTGCCACCGTTGCTACCCCTAAAGGCGTTTTACCATATTGAGTTTGAAAATCTATGCTTCCTTCACCAGTCCAAACCATATCTACTAGTTTCACTTTTTCCTCTAAATTTGTATATTCGATAACCATTTCTATACCTTTTTTCAGAGTACCATTTAAAAATGCCATAAGTCCTGCTCCAAGTCCTCCAGCTGCTCCTGCACCTGGAACATCTAAAATATCCTTGCCTAATTGTTCCTTAACAATTTTAGCAAAATGCCTTAAGTTAATATCTAATTCTTCTATCATTTCTGAAGTAGCTCCTTTTTGTAATCCAAACACATTTGAAGCACCGTTATCACCACATAATGGATTATTAACATCACAGGCTACTTCTATTATAATATTCTTTAACCTTGGATCAAAATCGACTAAATCTATATTGGCAAGCTTACTTAGTTCCCCACCACCAAAACCAATTTCATTTCCGCCTTTATCCATAAGCTTTCCACCCAAAGCCTGAATAACTCCTGCACCACCATCATTAGTTGAACTACCACCTATACCTATTAACAGTTTTTTTACTCCATAATCTAGGCAAGCTTTTATTAATTGTCCGGTACCATAAGTTGTGGTTATTAGCGGATTTCTTTTTTGTATAGGCACTAACTGTATACCGCTTGCACTGGCCATCTCTAACATCCCCGTTTCACCATCACCTAAAATGCCATAGGATGCTTTTACTTCATTTCCTAATGGGCCAACTACATTTAAGTAATATATATTTCCACCTGTAGCATCAATTAGAGATTGCATTGTTCCTTCCCCACCATCCGCCATTGGCACCTGTATGCAATTAATTTTTTTGTTGACCTTTTTAATTCCTCTTTCCATAGCTTCACAAACTTCTTTTGCCGTCATACTTTCTTTAAAAGAATCTGGTGCCAAGAGAATAGTTAAGTTTTCTTTCATATCGATTACCCTCCATATATATTCATTTGCTTTATTTAAAAATCCATGCACTATTTTATACTTCAATTATCATGCATTCTCTTAAATCAAGCAATATTCAGTTGCACAAATATGACCTGCTAACAACAATTTGTTTTCATCCATTTGCATAATGAATTACCATTATCTTTGCTGAAAATTAATCATAGCACTATAAAGCCAAAATAAATCAATATACTTTCTTGGATTTCTATTTGTTAGTTTATAAATTTTATTTAGGCGGTAACCGAGGGTATTTCTATGGATAAATAACCTACTTGATACATTACTAAGCTCACCATTTTCTTCTATTAAAATATTTAAAGTTTCTCTTAATACCCCATTTTTATCATTTGAAGCTATTAATTCATAGGTGTCTTTCAA
>Ga0255362_1000282_pt1 | contig 12119 bp, 8 predicted proteins | sample GFST75r2metaG_FD_186000 | JGI IMG/M metagenome (GOLD analysis project Ga0255362, IMG submission 186000)
TAGTTATCCTAGTAGAAAAATAATAGGCCAAGATATTTTAGAAGGAACTTTATATGCAAGTGTTGAAAATAAAATCATTACTGGTATCATAGTTCTAAATGATGATCAAGCCCAGGAGTATGTGGAATTAAATTGGAATTATGTTTCTGGAAAACAATTAGTAATTCATAGATTGTGCGTTGATCCCAAATATCAAGGAATGGGAATAGCAAAATCACTAATGAATTTTGCGGAGGGTTTTGCAAGAGATAATAACTATAAATCAATAAGACTCGATGCATTTACCAAAAATAAAGCAGCCTGCAAATTATATGAAAAAGTAGGATATGAAAAAGTAGGTATTGTGAATTTTAGAAAAGGAAAGTTTTTTTGTTTTGAAAAAGGATTTAGTAATATACATTTGGTTGAAAAAAACATAGGAGAAATTAAACTGATTAAGCCATTATGGGAACAATTGAATTCTATCCACATTGAAAAATCAATTCATTTTAAGAATAAATATGAAAATTTCATATTTAGTAAAAGAATGGAATCCATTTATGAAAAAGCACAGAATGGTATTATTAAGATACATATGGTTTTTGATAGCGCTACTAATAAATATGTAGGGTATTGCTTAAGTTCAATTGAAAATAATTCAGGGGAAATAGAATCTATCTATATTGAAAAGCAGTATCGGAAGTTTGGAATAGGCGGACAACTTATGGAGAGTGCTTTGAATTGGTTTAAAGCAAAGGGAATAACAAATATTCAAATTGGTGTAGTTTATGCAAATGATGAGACTCTACCATTTTATGAACGATATGGTTTTTATATTGGAAATTATATATTGAAAAGAAATAAACATCTAAATAATGGAGGAAGTAAATGAATAAGATTGCTACACTCGGACCAGTAGGTACTTTTAGTGAACTAGCAGCAAAACAATATAGTGAATTAATTGATAAAAATTGTGCAATGATATTCTATCCCACAATAACAAAAACCTTTAACGCCATATCTCACCAATGTGAAATTGGAATAATACCTATTGAAAATACCCTTGATGGATATGTACAGCTTACTCTTGACTTGCTTTCACAAACAAACTTAAAAATTGTGGATGAAATTATAGTTCCAATTCAATTTTCATTTGTAGGAAATAGTGAGGTTTCAAAAATAGAAAAAATATATGCCCAATTTAAAACTCAGGGACAATGCACCAAGTTTCTTGAGCATTTTCCTAATGTAAAAATAATAACTACTGAAAGTAATGGTGAATCTTTAAATCAAGTAAAAAAAGGTATTATTGGGGAAGCAGCAATTATTCCAAAACATATGATGAATGCTACAAAAAAATTTATATTTTCAATTGAAAATATAACAGATTCTGAAGATAATGAAACAAGATTTATTATATTATCAAAGGATACTATTAATTATGATATTAATAAGAGTTATAAAACTTCAATAGTAATTATGGATGCTATGGACCATTCAGGCGTATTATCAAATATCTTAAATGAATTTTCTGAAAGAGGTATTAATTTAACTTCAATAATATCACGCCCAACTAAAAAGGAGCTTGGTAAATATTATTTTTTTATTGACATTGATGGATGTTATTTAGAAAATGCAAGTATGAAACAGGCAATTGATAAAATAAGGGAAAATAATTTGGTTAAGATTCTTGGTTCCTATTCTCAAATTTAAAGTGAAAGAAAATATGGAGTATGATTGGAAGGCTTAAGCAATTTGATCATATAGGAGTTTGGGGATGATGAAATAGCAAATCTTATTATGTTACTAGTAAATATACACTGGAGTCCCAATAGGAACTAGAGTATACAGTTCTTTTGCATCTTTGCTGTGCATTCGGATACATCCGTGGCTTACTGCTTGAGAAATTGAATGTGGCATATCAGTCCCATGAATACCGTAAATGCCAAATGGAACATTAAGTTGCATAAAATGCCCTCCGAATTGATTTCCCCACAAGCCTTTTTTTATAATAATCCAGTTACCTAGTGGCGAGGGAGTAGAAGGTTTTCCAACAGCAACGTGATATTGCTTTATTTTTGCAGCGTTGTTAAATAGTGTTAATATTCGTTTTTTAGTATTAATTTCAATATGAAACACTTCACAGTACACCTCTGAATACATTTTATTAATAACTAATATAGAGAAACTAAGTTTGTACTTGGTATTGAAGTTACTAACATTGAATACACAAATTTTGCACATCAAAGGTTAATAAGTTTTCAATTTTCATATCTTCCTAAATAATAGTTACTATAAAATATTATATGTATGTTGAAGTTATTGTGATAATAATAAGTTGTAAATATAGAGCTTATTTCGAATGAATGATATAATAATAAAAAAGATTTATTTTTTCAGTGGAACAAATTGGTGCTGAACATGTAAAACATATGAAGAGAAATGGAGTGATAAATTATGAGTTATGCTGATAAACAATATTTAGATATTGTTCAAAATATTTTAGAAAAGGGTTATTACGATAACAATAGAACAGGAGTTTCTACATTTAAATTACCACATCAAATTATGCAACACGATTTATCAAAAGAGTTTCCAATATTAACAACAAAGTTTGTGGCTTTTAAAACAGCAGTAAAAGAACTACTATGGATATATAAAGATCAGTCAAATGATGTTACTAGGCTTCAAGAGCAAAACGTTCATATTTGGGATGAATGGATGAGACCTGATGGAACAATAGGAAAAGCATATGGTTATCAAGTTAATAAATTTAAACAGATTGATAAGCTTATAAATACACTTAAAACAAACCCACAGGATAGAAGAATGATTATATCATTGTGGAATATTGAAGATCTACCAGATATGGCATTACAACCATGTTGTTATGAAACACTTTGGGACGTAAATGGAGATATGCTTAACTGTATGCTAATACAAAGAAGTGGAGATATGCCCCTAGGCGTTCCATTTAATATGAGTCAGTATGCGGTGCTTGTACATTTAATTGCTCAAGTAACTGGTTTTAAACCTGGTTTATTTACACACGTTGTGAATAATGCTCATATTTATGAAAATCAAATTGAAGGAATGAGACTGCAGCTCGGAAGAAGAGAACAGGATATTATAGCTCCAAAGTTATGGATTAATCCTGAAATAACAAACTTTTATGATTTTACTCCAGATGACATTAAACTTATTGATTACAAACATCTTGGTAAAATAAAAATGGAGGTATCTGTTTAATGTTAAGTATTATAGTTGCTTTTAATGAGAAATATGTGATAGGTAACCAAAATAAATTAATATGGCATATTTCTAATGATTTAAAAAGATTTAAAAAGATAACTACGGGAAAAACAATTGTTATGGGGAGAAAAACTTTTGAATCTTTGCCTGGAGTATTGCCTGGCAGGAAACATATTGTTATTACTGAAAATAAAGAATATACTGCTACAAATGATATGGTAACAGTAGTAAATGATATAAAAGAAATATTGAAATATGAAGATTCTTCTGAAGAGTTTTTTATTATCGGCGGAGGGGAAATTTACAAACAATTGCTTCCTTACTGCAAGAGATTATATTTAACAAAAATAGTCTCTACGCAAGAGGGTGATACATATTTCCCTAAATTTGATATAAATAAATATAGAGTTATAGAAGAAGAAAATAACGTGGAAAATAATGTGGAGTATTCATTTATAGTATTGGAAAAAATATAATAAATAAAGGAGAGATGTGTTATGAATTTTTTTGAAAAAAATGATATTTGTCATGGATTCGAATTTTTGCAGCAAGAAGAAGTTAAAGAGATAAATGCCACAGCGTTTATTTTTCAACATGTTAAAAGCGGAGCAAAGCTTTTATATTTAGAAAATGACGATGACAATAAAGTATTTTCTATTAGCTTTAGGACACCACCTAAGGATAGTACAGGAGTATTTCATATATTGGAACATTCCGTTTTATGTGGTTCTGAAAAATATCCAGTTAAAGAGCCATTTGTAGAACTTTTAAAAGGTTCTTTAAACACTTTCTTAAATGCATTCACCTTTAGCGATAAGACAATGTACCCAGTTGCCAGTAAAAATGACAAGGATTTTTTAAATCTTATGGGTGTTTATATGGATTCTGTGTTTCATCCTAATATCTATAAATATGAGGACATATTTAAGCAGGAAGGATGGCATTACGAACTGAATAAAGCGGATGAAGATATTACCTATAAAGGTGTTGTTTACAATGAAATGAAGGGAGCTTTCTCATCACCAGATGGAATTCTTATGAGAAAAATACAAAATTCACTTTTCCCTGATACTACTTATGGTTTTGAATCAGGTGGAGATCCTGAAAATATACCTGATTTAACCTATGAAAATTTTATTGATTCACATAAAAAATATTATAGTCCGGCCAATAGTTATATATATTTATATGGAGCTATGAACTTAGAGGAAAAATTAGAATTTCTAGATAAAGAGTATTTAAACAGTTATGATAAAATCCAAGTAAATTCCAGCATTGAACTTCAAAAGCCAATAGGGATAAATACTGTAATAGTAGAAGAATATCCTATATTGTCCAATGAATCAGAAATGGATAAAACTTATTTAAGTTTGAATTTTGCTACGGCAAAATCTAATAATGCAGAAATTAGTCTTGCTTTTGATATACTTGAATATTTACTACTTGAAAGCAGTGCAGCACCACTTAAAAAAGCATTACTTAATGCTGGAATAGGTAAAGATGTATCTGGAGTTTACGATAACAGTATTCTGCAACCATATTTTTCAGTTATTTTAAAGAATTCCAATGAAGAAAAACAGGATGAGTTTAAAAAAGTAGTATTTGAGACTCTTAAAGAACTTGTGAATCATGGAATAGATAAGAAACTAATAGAAGCAGCAATAAGCGTTAAGGAATTCCAGCTAAGAGAAGCCGATTTTGGTTCAATGCCTAAAGGATTAATTTACAGTATAGTATCAATGGAAAGCTGGCTTTATGACGAAAACCCACTTGTGAACTTAAAGTTTGAAGACAGTTTATCAAGGATTAAAACAGCATTAACTACTAATTATTTTGAAAAAATCATTGATAAGTATATGTTAAATAGTAATCATCAAAGCTTAGTTATTGTTAAACCTTCAAAAACCATTGGAGAAAGAAGTTCAAATAGGTTAAAGGAAAGGTTAAAAAAATTTAAGAATTCATTAAATTCTGAAGATATTAAAAAAATCTTGGTCCAAACAGAAAATTTAAAAATAAGGCAGGAAAGTGAAGATTCGGCAGAAGATCTTAGAAAAATTCCATTGCTATCTCTAAGTGATATTGGCAGAGAACCAGAAAAGATACCACTAAGTGAGACAGAAATTCATGGAATAAAAACACTTTATCATAATATATTTACAAATAAAATAGCTTATTTCAATTTATATTTTGATTCAAGTAAAATCCCAAAGGAACATCTTCCATATCTTGCATTACTGGAAGAAATCCTAGGAATGGTGGATACAGAAAAGTACAAATATGATGAGTTAGCTAATGAAATAAATATTAAAACTGGAGAAATTAGTTTTACAAACACTGTAATTGCCAGTAAAGATACAACCGACGATTATTATCCTAAATTTACAGTTAAGGTGAAAGTTCTTAGTGAAAAAATTGGTGAGTCCATTGAAATACTTCGCCAAATCATGTACAAAAGTAAATTCCATAATAAGAAGAGAATTAAAGAAATAGTTCAGCAACTAAAATCAAAATTGGAAGCAACTATTAATCAAAATGGTCATGTTGTTGCCTTAGGGAGGCTTACTTCATATTTCTCTAATGTGGGTAAGTACAATGAGAGTTTAAAAGGTATAGAATTTTATAAGTTTATATGTGACATAGATAAAAATATGGATAATAAATATGAAGATATATGCAAGAATATAGAAGAAATTTGTAATAGCTTATTTACTAAGGGGAATTTAGTAATAAGTCTAACTGGAGAAAAGACAATATATGACTTGTTTAAAGATAATATTCACACATTAGAGATTGAGGATAAAAATACAAACAGTGAATTTGTGTTTGTAAAAAGTTTGAATATTGCTGAAAATGAAGGTCTAACTACTTCAAGCAAGGTTCAATATGCTGTTAAAGGTTATAATTTTAAAAAACTTGGATATGAATATTCAGGGAAATTACAGGTTTTAAGGAATGTATTATCCTTAAATTATTTATGGAACAACTTAAGAGTTATGGGTGGAGCTTATGGTTGTGGAGTTTCGATTTCCCAAAGTGGTAATTTGGTTTTTTATTCTTATAGAGATCCTGGACTTAAGGAAACACTAAAGGTGTATGATGAATCATATAAATTTGCAGATAGTTTTAATGCGGATGATTACGAAATGACAAAATATATTATTGGAACTATATCAAATTTGGATGCACCTCTAAGTTCTAGAAAAAAGGGTGAACGTTCTGATGAAAATTACTTGAAAGGAATCACTGAAGCTTTTATAAAAAAGGAAAGGGAAGAAATATTAAGCACTAGTAAAGAAGATATAAAAGGATACTCAAAATTATTGAAGGATGTTACAGAAAAAAATTATTTGTGCGTAATGGGAAACGATGTGAAGATTAAAGAAAATAGTGATATTTTCAATAATGTTATAGAAGTTTTTGAATAATATGTTATAACACAAATAATGTGTTATATTTGCAATAATGGTAACAGTATATCAAAAACAAATATAAAATATAAGTATAGTAATAAAAACAAGGAGATTAATAAGGTTATGACCACAGTTAATAAAAAGATTTCTGATAGTACAGAGCTACTGGAGTTTGAGCATAACACTATAATTGACTGTAAAGTTAAACTTCAAAATATTTTCACAAAGGAATTGCCAGAAAGCCAAATGGGGGTTTATGGTGATTATGATATACTTATATTTTATAGACATGATTCTAGACGAAAAAGTAACTATCAAGTTAAAACTATAAGAAAAACTTTTAATGAAATTTTATCTTTAGCAGATGGGTTAGAAGATTATAGCGTTTTACATGGAGAAAGAGGAGAAATCGAAGAAGTTTCATTTGAACCAACTTGTGATTTTAAATTGAAGAACAAGCATCATAACGATGTTAGCTATGAAATTCAGGTATTAGGTGACATTAAAATCACATATTACTCAAAGAATCATGAAACACAGGATGAAACACAGGATGAAACACAGGATGAAACACAGGATGAAACACAGGATGAAACACAGGATGAAACACAGGATGAAACACAGGATGAAACACAGGATGAAACACAGGATGAAACACAGGATGAAACAGAGGAACAAAAACATGATATAACAGAGGAACAAAATCAGGATGAGCCAGAAGAACAAAATCAGGATGCTCAACAAGAGCAAAAAGATGAAAATGTTGAGAAAAATATTTTGGTGCCAAAATTTAAAGATGAGGTTTTACAGTTTCAATTGGATGATGATCATCCAATTGAAGAATTGATGAATATGGATTTGGAGTCACTTAAGAAGATATCAAAAAATCAGTGAATAGAAATTTCAAGTTAGGCATCTAAAAGAAAATAGAATAGTCACACTGACATTTTTCCTTAAGATGCCTTATATAAAAAGCACAGTTAAATTTTAGCTGTGCTTAGTTTATTTATATTATTATCTATATGGGGAAAATTCTAAAGATCTACAAGGACTTTAACGTGCTCTATTTTTGTGATTTTAAGTTTTATTTTAACAATTATTTTTTCAAGAAGCTTGTTGTAGGTTACAGCCCAATCGGGAGCACCCTCTTGTAATGGATTTGCTTCTAGTAATTCTTCTTTTTCACCTTCCACGTATGCTTCAAGTATTTCTACGTTGTCATATTCATCGAAGGGTTCTCTTGCAGCTACATCGACAAAAGATGCAAAATCTATTCTTGTTGTAAATTGGAATAATGGCCCATTTACAGCGTCACATGCATAATCAGTTATGGTTTTGTAGTTTACATTTTTATCAATATATCCATCTAGAATTACTTTCCCAATCCATTTATCACCTGTCTTACAAGTTGGAGGTACTATTGAAAAATTGGTAATTACAACTTCTTTGTCTATATCTACAATTCGGAAGATGGGAGGACTAGGAGGTGAGACAGTAGAAACTTTAACTACTAGCTCTTGTTTTTCTCCATATCCAACAACTACAGGAACCTGGAGAATCTTTTTTTCTGGTTTACAGTCAAAAATATCTTTATCATCCATAAGTTTATCACTCCTTAAATATTACTTAACTATCATGGGTCATAATATGAAAATTCATAGTGACATGATGCTAAGTATTTTTGTAATATAGTATATTATATAAATTAATCAACATTAATGTTCCTAATTTATGATAAAATCAATATGACGAAAAGTTGGAGACAATTAGTTAAAAGATAAAAAAAACCATGTTAATATAAGTATAATGTGTTATATTGGATACAAATTTGTTATAATTAAGCTTGAAGGAATAAAATTTGTCGTGATTTTTAAGGAGATATTTATGAAAAAGACAATAGTAGGAATAATAGCAATTACAATGGTTTTAATGTGGATAACTATTTCCAATATAGAAAACTCACATTTGGTAAAAAAGATGCCAGCAATATCTATTACTAATGGTTGGCAATATAGGGATGGAGATTCACCTAAAGATAAAAATGGAAATGTAACATGGGTTAATGATAAAACTTCTTGGAAAAGCCTTAAATCGACATTGAAGCCTCATATAAATGATCCAAAAGGATATGCTTGGCTTAAAGTGGTGCTTCCTAAGGAAAATTTTAGAAATCCAAGTATATATTTTTATACTTATAATCAAGATTTTCAAATGTTTATAAATGATAAATTAATATATAGTTTTGGAAGTTTTAATAGTGATAATCTGCACAAGCTCCCAGGATCATTTTGGCATATTATAGAATTGCCTAATGATTATGCTGGTAAAACTGTTTATATTAGAATGCATTCATTGGATACTTCAGCTGTAGGGAATGTAAGAAATTTTGAAATAAGCTCCGCAAGTAACCACTTGATAAATGTAATAAAAGAAAACTTGCCTTCGTTCATATTTGCATGCTTATTTATTTTTGTGGGCTTTAGTGTTTTAATTGTTTCAATTATTAAGGTAAAAGGTATTAAAATTTTTGTGTCCTTTAGCTTCTCCTGCATAACTTCAGGAATATGGCTTATAGCCGGCGGAGAAATAAAACAAATGTTTTTATATGCTCCTCAGTATTGGGAGTATATAAAAATAATTTCTCAATATTTAATACCTGTAGCATTTAGTTTGTTTATAAATAATCTGTTGGAAAATAAATTTGAGATTATTTACAAAACTGTGATTAGATTTCATTTAGTACTGTTACTTTTAAGTTTATTATTGAATTTTTTAAATATAATTCGTATTGATAGTACAGTCCATATTTTTTATGTATCATTTTCAATAAGCATGATAATAATTATTATATCAATTATTAAAGCTCGCGATTCATGGAATACTGAGATAAAAACATTTCTATTTGGGTTTATTGCACTTTGCTGTTTTGGAATTTTTGATGTTTTGAATTGGAATTTCAATTCTAATCATTCTGAATTATATTTATCTCAGTGGGGAATTTTCATTTTCTTAATGAGTCTATTTATAGTTATAATACTACATTATATTAGGGCTAAGGATGAGGTTATTGAATATTCAGAAAAGCTTAAATCCAAAGAAAAGATACTTGTTGAAAGTCAACAAGAACTGGAATTTTTCGCGAATATATCCCACGAATTAAGGACACCCTTAAATATTTTGCTGAGTACCTTGCAGCTACTGAATCTTTATATTAGGGATGGATCGATTAAGATTGCAGGAAGAGATATTAGCAAACATTTTAATGTTATGAAGCAAAACTGTTATAGGCTTTTGAAGCTTGTAAATAATTTGATTGATGTAAATAAAATTGATTCTGGATACTTGAAGGCTGATTTTAAAAACATGGATATAGTTTCAGTTGTAGAGGATATAACGCAATCTGCGGCTAATTACATAAAAAGTAGGGGAATAAGTATTACTTTTGATACGGATATAGAAGAAAAAATTATAGCCTGCGATTTTGAAAAGATTGAAAGAATTATTCTTAATCTTTTGTCTAACGCCGTTAAATTTTCCAATGCGGGAGGTTCTATTTTCGTAGGTGTTCATGATGGGGATGCCAATGTTGAAATAGTTGTAGAAGATACAGGCATCGGCATAGAAAAAGACAAGATTGATTCTGTTTTTGAGAGATTTGTCCAAGTAGATAAATCATTTACTCGAGATCATGAAGGTAGCGGAATAGGACTTTCATTAGTTAAATCTCTAGTGGATATGCATGGAGGCAATATATGTGTAGAAAGTAAGTATGGTGAGGGAAGTAAGTTTAAAATAAATCTCCCAGTGAAACATATAGTAAATGGTGAAATTTGCGAAATTAATGAAGGTTCAGCAGTACACGTGGAAAAGATTAGTATTGAATTTTCTGATATATAGTTAGAATGATAAAACAATGAAATAGTGAAGTAAGTGGATTTGTTTGCATAAATCCACTTACTTCACTATTTTATTGAAAGATTTTTATATGTCAATTGTAAGATGTATATTATGATTACAATTTAAATTTTTCGGTCATAATAGTCAAATGTTCAGCAAGTTCCGCCTGAATCTGTGAAGATTTAGCGACTTCATCCATAGCCATTGAGGTTTCATTTATACTACCTTGTATTTCTCCTGTTTTTGCGGAACTCTCTTCTGCAGTGGCAGAAACATTTTGTATAGCATCATTTACTTGGAATATAGATTCAGACATTATCTTGGTTGTAGATGATATTTCATCTGATACATTACTAAAATATTCAGCATCTTTTTCATATTGGACTCCAGTCTCAACTAGTAATTTATAGTCATCTATAACAGTTCCATCTATAAAAACAAGTAATTCATTGGCATTTTGTGAAAGATTTTTAAAAGCATTTTGAACTTGAATTATAACAGTTTGAATGCTCGATACATTTGATGAAGATTGTTCCGCTAATTTTTTTACCTCTTCAGCAACAACTGCAAAACCTCGTCCTTGCTCGCCTGCTCTGGATGCTTCGATTGCTGCATTTAGCGCAAGTAAATTGGTCTGTTCTGCTATTCCTGCAATTGATTCTGCCATTGATATGATTTCACCAACTATTTTGCCTTCCTCGATTGCTGCAATTATCTTGGTATTTTTATCATTGTATGTATTTATGGTGACCTGAGATGCATTTGTTCCCTTGGTTTTAATTGAGCCGGCACGAGCTTTTATAAGTTTAGCAGAACTACTGTTTTCTTCTGCTTTAAGAGATAAATTAGTTATGTTTGAATTTATTTCTTCTATGGTAGTGGTGACTTCTTGTACAGTTGAACTTAATTCCTCAGAACTTTTGCTTATATCATTTGATGATTGATTAATATTTTCAATTTTAGAAAAAACCTCTTCTGAAGTAGCAGATAATTCTTCACTGGATGAACTCATATTTGAAGTACTTTCCATTATTTTTGAAATTAGAGATTTAATATTTGTTGATGCCTCATTTAAAGCTTGAGATAGGTGTCCAATTTCGTCTTTAGTAGAAATCTGAATAGTGGTAGTAAGGTCACCTTTACCTAAGGCTTGTGCAAACTCTAATACATTTTTTATTTGTTTTGAAAGCATTGAGGATATTAGAATTCCAAGTGTAATAGAAAGTATTAAACCTAATATTATTATTGCAATAATAATATTTAATGAATTATTAAACGTGAGTGTATTATTATTATAAAATTTGGAAGAATCATCGTTATTAACTTTGATTAAATTATCTAAATCGTCATATAGATTTGCTCGCAGGGGTGTGAGTTTAGGAAAATTCTCTTTAGCGTTTTGAAAATCATTAATATTGGTTAAGTTTACTATATTTGTATAGGTCTTCTCATATGCATTCAGGTCTGCCTTAAATTTAGAGAATGTAGATTTATCTTTATCAGAAAGCAAATTTTTTTCATAATAGCTAATAAGAGAGGCATTATTTTTAGCTAGTTTATCTATTGTATGTTCAAGGG
>Ga0255362_1000286_pt1 | contig 11974 bp, 23 predicted proteins | sample GFST75r2metaG_FD_186000 | JGI IMG/M metagenome (GOLD analysis project Ga0255362, IMG submission 186000)
CATGATAATAGATCTTTTAAATGAAAAACCAGAAGAGTTACTCTTCCCATTGCATTCGGGAGATATCTGCTTTCATCTTGCAAGTTCCGATGGCATTTTAAACTGGGTGTTAGCTGCAGGGGGATATGTTGGTTTTATATATAAAATAACATCTATTTACAATCTTAGTTATCTACATAGTATTTTTATAAAATAACTAAAGTTACAAGTATTATAAAAAAATATGAAAAAGAATGTGTGTTCACTGACCATTGTAGAGTGTAAAAAGAATTTGAAGATTAGCACAATCTGAAAATAGGAGAAGGGTTTAAATGAGTTTAATAAAGGAATTAGATAAGCTAAGTATTGAGCAAAGAAACCAAGTTTGTATGTCTACTATATATAACATATTAGGCTCTTTTGATACTAATAAAAAAGATGAAATTTTAACAAAAGAGAGATTTGAAAAATTTGTGAATTGCAATATAAAACATGTTTTAGAAGGTAAGGTGATTTGATGAATGAAATACCCAGCCAGTTACAATGTGCTTACTGCATAAGAAATACTGGACATGGTGGTGAATGTACTAGTAAAAAATCAACTTATGATGTTTCAGGGTGTTTGATTTTTAAAGCTGATGAAAAAGGATGTATAAGGAATAAGGACTTTGGGATAAGGATTAAGATGTATCAGGATTTTCCACTATTAAACACTTGGTACGATTATTGGCAGTTAAATGATGTTGATACTGAAATAAGAGTAACAAGAATATATGGGCTCAAATGGGACATCAAGACAGGCGAATTAATAGTGCAATGCAATTGCGACTATTACATTAATGAGTTTCATGAAGATTATAAAGAACCTAAGCAGAAGCCAAATCTAACAATTGTTAAATAGGATAACTATAAGTATGTAGCTTCAGGATCTACAGAAGTTGAAATCACGAACAATAATCAGGGGGAATTAATATGAATAAAAATAATATTGAAAAACAAATTAGAGAAGATTGGTTTAAGGGGCATACAGCGGTGTTGGAAAAGTTAAACGATGGAGTATCAATTTTAAGCTGGGGTAAACCAAATTCAATCTTTTATTATATAAGATATATTTTTGATGGTTGCAAGCTATATATAAGTGGAGATGTGGGAGAAGCCATATTCTCACTCACAGAGAAGGCAAGTTTAGAATCAATAGCAAGCTATAATGTGGGATATTTTCATGGAAAGTTATCAGCATTTAGTGAAGATAAATATTCATTTGATAGCGATACAGCCATTGCAAGACTTAAAGAAGAAATAGAATATGCTAATGGAGATAAGGAATCAAGCCCAGGCGAAGAGAATGAACATGATGAAGAAATAAATGAGTATATATCGCTGCTTTATAAACTAATAAATGCAAGTAGAGAATGTTCAAGCAAAAGCTCATGGGGCTACGAAGTACAGCAAAAGTATGATGCATTAACTGACTATGATCCTGATGTTGCTGAATGGATATTTAGGGCTGGTGATGTTATTCCTTCTAGAGTTGAGGGCTACTTAATAGGTCTTAAAATGGCTTATGAACAGATAAAAAGCCAATATGTATTTCAAACAATTAAGGATAATTAAAGGGAGAAATATAAAAATGGGTAATATATATTTCAAATTTCCATTTATCTACATATCGGGTGCTAAAATTACACCATTTTTGATTCTTGTAGTTTTAATGATTATAAGTATTGTATATGACTATATTAAATTTAAGATGAACTTAAAAAATGTAAAAATTACAACAAGTGGAAGAGATATTTATTTAAAAAGCGACTGGAGCTTAAATTGGAAAATTCAAATGTATTATATAATTATATTTTTTTTATTGCATATGCTTACAGTTAAAATACTTTAGTAAGTCATTCAATTAAAATATAAAAATAATGTTCAATAAATATTAAGGAGGGATTTATCATGAATGGAGAAAATGAATTGAAAATTTTTGCACCAAACGATAGTGAGTGGTATGTAAGCCCACTAGGAAAGGAAGATTTTATTATCTGGTTTATAAAACATTTGGATAGTTCAGAAACGTTTGAGGAAATGTTAGAAAATACTGAAGAGTGCAATTTAGACAATGATTATATGTGGTGTCCAACAGAGAATAAAGAAGACATAGAAGAACTTGGTGACAATGATGAAATTAATGATATCAATGGTGATGGATATTTAAGACGAGGTCGTGAGGACAGTAAAGTTGTAGAAAAGCTTATATCATTCAGACAGGCAATGAAACTTATTGAGATACCTAAAGAACCATATTGTATATCAACAACTGGTTATTAGATTCACAATTCAAATAAGGTTTGGTCCATGGGCTACATAAATTGAAATTAATGTGAATTTGAAAGGTTGGCGAAGACATGGCATATGAAAAACCTAAATGTGAATGTGGAAGCAATTTGATATATTATACTTCTCACTCAACAGAAGTATATCATGAAATTAACAATACAGGGACTATGGAGAAAACCCCATTTAAAACGGTAGAATCTCCTATGTCAACACAAGATGAAGTGCTAATTTGTAAAAATGAGGATTGTGGCAATGAATATATAGCAGGTTGGGAAAGTGGAAAGTTATTTAGAGGTTCAAAAATTTGATTCATAACAAAGATAAATATGCATAAAAGTGAAGGGTACCGCAAAATTTTTAGGAGTACCGAACTCGTTTTTGCAAGTTTAACATTAAAATGAATGATGGTGGAATTATATGATACCCGTTAATCTAAGAGGAAAAATAAAAGAAAACGATAATACAATAGGTGAATGTTTAGCTATTAAGAATGTTGATTTAAAAGAAAATCATTGTCCTCAAGGATATGATATAGAATTATATATTTGTAAAAGATGCAGGCATTTTAAATCTAACAATTAGTTACGTAATTCAAAGAGATGTATCAAAAGGCCAGGAGGTAAATTTATGTTAGAAGATGCTACAGTTACTGTTAATTATATCGAATTTCAAAAAATTAAATTGATGGCAGATAAAGGTGAAAAACTGTTAAAAGAGATAGAGGAGGATGAATCAAAAAAAGTAATTGATGAAGTTTGTAAACTTCTTGAAACTGGAATTAAGTGTGAATCGGAACATAAACAGTGGTACTTAGTCCAGGCTTTAACGAAGCTTTATGATGATTGGGGAATTAACATGGATGAAGAGTTTTCTGATATTGATAAAGGAATCGCTCCATAGTAAGAAGGTGAGGTTTTAGAATGAAATTAAAGGATATAGTAAATAAAATTTCTGTTGAAAAAAGTTTTCATTGCGAATCTAAAAAAAATTTATGGTTATACCCTTTTAACATGAATAATGTTGATAATCACTATAGTTATGATGAGTTGGCATTATTAACCAATGATAAATATCTACCTTTTTGATTAGACTCACAATTTAATGAATTTACCATGCAATATAAAAAACAGACAAAAATAAATTAGAGGATGGTGTAAATATGAATAATAAAAAAAATAAACAGAACATGCCAACAACAGGCGAGGGTATGTCATTTTTGAATAGCTTAGATGCCATAGGAGTATATATAGGTGTACCAGGTCATGGAATGTCATATCGGGCAAAATTTAAAACAATAAGCGCAAATAAATTGAACACTAATAGTCTATTTATTGGTGAAATAGGTCAATGTAGAAAAATAAATATATTTAAAGAACTAGAATTCAAAAAAGAGTTAGCTCCTAAAAATGTAGATGTAGAAAATTTTCATATTAACGGAGAAAAATTTGTAAAAATGACATATTAACATTTAATGTAAACTGGAGGAATGGATATGGCGGTAAAAGTTATTTTAGAAAATGACATGGGAAAGATAGATCGTCAAATAAAAGCATTGGCAGCTATCATTCCACTAGATAATGAAAAAGATAAAAATATTCATCTTAATACCTTAATTAGTCTAAAAATACACAAAATAAAACTTGAGAGCGCATCCGAACATAGAAAGTGTCAGGAACAATTTAGAGCATACAAAATAGAACTAGAGATCTATAAGAGACAAAATGAAAATTTTTTAGCAATGCTATGCAGTATTGAAGATGCTAATTGTCTTGAAGAAGCTAAAGGAATTGCTAAAGGGATTGCTAATGCGATGCTAAACAAATTTCAAAACTAATTTTATGCTTTGATTTGGAGATGGAAATCAAAAAAGGAGTTGTTACTATAATGAACAGAAAGTTAATAGTTAGTTTGGTTGTATTCACAAGTCTAATTTTTGCTGGTTGTAGCCAAAGTATTGCAACTACTAAACCTGTAAATAGTACAAGTTCAAGTTCAAGTAATACTGAATACTATTTTACAAGAGAGAACAAAGGAAATCCTGAAGAACATTTAATTCAAGTTATAGATTCCTCGAAAAATTCGCTTGATATTGCAATATATAGTCTCACAGATAGAGCTATAGCAAATGCTATCATACAGGCTAAGAAAAGGAATGTAAAAGTTGAAATTATAACGGATAAAAAGGAAGCTGCCAGTAAATCAGAAAAGATAATTCTCACTTTACTGAAAAGTAACAACATACCAATAAAAATCAATACTCATTCTGGACTTATGCACATGAAAGTTACAGTGATGGATGGATCTATTGTTACTACAGGTTCATACAACTATACCAGCGCAGCTAGTAAAATCAACGATGAAAATTTAGTTATTATACATGATTCTAAAATAGCAAAAGCATTTGATGATGAATTTACAGTAATGTGGAATGACAATAATTCTTTTGAAAATATTAACTAATAGAAGTTTAAGCGTAGAAAAACGGATGAAATTAGTCAATAATAAAATGCATTTAAATGGCGTTTAAATCAATTATAACGCATTTTAAATTTTATAGTATAAAAGGTTAACTTAAATATAATATGCGAAAATAAAGGCGAATTAAGCTAATATAAGGCAAGAAAATTTTAGTTAACCAATTAATATTACTAATAATCATATTAGAAAATTATATGGAGGTATTGAAAAATGGCTAAGTATAGATACATATATAAAGAACTTTGGGAGGACATGAGTGAAGGATTTACGCCTGAAGATAAATTATTTTATATATACCTTATGACAAATGCGAGCACAACCCAAATAGGGGTATATAAAATATATAAAAAAATGATAGCTATGGAACTAGGATACTCAATTGAGACAATTGATAGCTTGTTGGCAAGGTTTGAAGAACACCACAAACTAATAAAATATAATGAAAAAACAAGAGAAATAGCACTTAACGAATGGGGGAAAATTAACTTAAATAAGGGTGGTAAACCTATTGAAGATTGTATAAAGGCAGAGTTCCCATTTGTAGAAGATAAATCATTGCTTTTGTATGTGCTTGATAAGATCAAGAGTGAAAAGATAAGACAGGTTTTCACTGATGAGATTAAAAAGTATGGATTGCTCCCAAATAGTTCTAAAATAAATGACGATACGTACCACGATACGTCATACGATACGTCAACGATACGTGGACAAAATGAAAATGAAAATGAAAATAAAAAAGAAGAAGATATATATAGTCAAACTGAGAATGTAGAAAACCGGGAGGATTCTGTGGATAAGGTGGATGAGTTTGAGGCATCAGCTGAGAAAGCCCTAGATGATCCAGGAGAAACTATGCCTAAAAAATTGAAGGATACAAATATTGTGGATATGTATAACAATATTTGTAAATCTATGCCCAAAGTATCACATCTTACTCAAAAACGAAAGGATATGCTAAAGTCTAGGTTTAAAACTTTTAAAGATATTAAAACCTTCGAGGAGTTATTTTCTAGAGCGGAGGTCAGTGATTTTCTCTCCGGTAGAAATGGAAAGTGGACAGCCTGTAACTTTGATTGGCTGATTAATGAGGAAAATATGGTTAAGGTACTAGAAGGGACATATAAAAACGATGACAATAAAAATAATAGTTATAAAAAAACAACCTTTAATGACTATGAACAGCGGAGTTATAATTATTCTGTTTTAGAAGATAATATGCTTGCCAAAAGTTCAAAAGACAGTGCAATGGCTGCGGCTAATATACCTTTTGATGATGAGTATAATTCATTACAAAATAAAATATTAAGGCGAAATGTTTAGGAAAAAATGGATTAATGGAGGGTTTTATAAATGGATTCAGACATGAATATAACACCTATATTTGGAGTAGTCGTAGCAATATGTTATTTTTGTGTAAATATAAGCATTGTTATGGATATAAAAGATAATAAATGTGAGGTATATGACGATCTAGTTGGGTCCATAGAAGAAAATGGATTTCAGGTATGGCACCTATTTGTATGTATACTCTTTGCAGGTGTAATTATAGGATTAATTTTAATATATTTAATAAATCATCTGTGCAAGTTGATTATTTATGTAATTGTTTTTTTATTTAATCATATTTTAAAACCTATTTTTACATTGAAAATTGTAAGTGAAAATTATTTGAAAAAATGGTTTAAATAGAAAATAACATCTAGCAAATAGTAGGAAATAAATACTAAGGCCAAAAGGCTAAAATAGGAGTGATGATAGATGGAGGAAAAAAGCATAAGCTATGGAGATGCTGTAAAGATTGGTGTCCGTGAAGGAATAAAGTATATTAAAGAACAAGAATACTATAAAACCAAAAAGAGATATGACAGAAGACTAAGAAATACAAGGTTACTGCTTAAAAATTATAGAGGACTAACAGTTCATATTAGAATGACTAGTAGTTCTGCAGATAAAGTTAAACAGGAAAATGCTATTGATGTGTTGGACGATATTGAATCCATTGATGATGAAGAGCAGTATATACAGGCTATAAGTAGAACTAAAATAAGAACTTCAATAATGATTGAACATATAAATAAAGTTTTAAATTATTATAAACTTATCTGCAAATCAGAAGAAAGTAATAAAAGAAAATATAAGATACTTGAAATCCTTTTTATTAATAAAACTGATAATGATATAGTACCAACTTATGAGGATGCTGCAGAGAAGTTAGAGATCAGTGTATCAACAGTTAATAGAGAAGTAAGGGATGCAATGCAAGACTTAAGCATATTACTCTTTGGGGTAGATGGAATAAAATTATAAAACTCAAATTTTGCTTAAGCATGCCCACGTTGCGAAGGTTTAACTCATAGATAATAAAAAAGATAGCACAGGAGCTGTAGTGGCTCCTGAAAATAAAGAGTGAAGGTGCGGTGAAATCAATGCAAAAAATTAATATACCATATGGACTTTCAGAAGAACTTAGAGAAGACATAGAGAGAGCTGAAATAAGTATCGAAGGGAACAGGGGGGAGTTATTATGATGATATTACTTATCATAATTTCACTGGTAGGATTAATTATAGGGCTGGTAATTGACAAATTAGGGTATGAAGTATCTATAGCAATCGTATTAGTTACTGTTATTCCACCTGGATACGTACTATATGCAATTTTAGTGTCAGGTTTTGAAATATTAACATCTGGGTCAATACAAGCGTATTTCGGTACTACGTAATTCAAAGATATTAACCAGGAGCTGAATGATCTGAAAATATAACGCAATAAATTATAAAGGAGACAATATGAAAATTGATAAAAATATAAAATGTTGTCCTTATTGTGGAAGCGAAGAGTACTATATTAAACAAAGCTATACAGGCACGTGTAATTATAATATTAGGTTTGATGGGAAGGTAGCTGAAAATGGGGAAATGTGGGAAGAAGCACAGTTTAAAAATACAAGTAAATACGCATGGTGTAATGAATGTGATAAAAAATTATTTAAGATAGATGAACAATTAAAACAATTAACTTAGTAATTCAAATATTGGAGGTAAAAAATTATGGATAGATTAACTGAAAAGACAATAGGAAGTTTTAAATATGATTTAAAAAACTTTAAACATAAGCCAAAAGAATTTAATGATTATGATGCTTTTTATGCTTATAGCAACGCTGTTAAACGTCTTGGAGAATATGAAGACACTAATTTAAGTCCAGAAGACTTTGTAGAAACAAACCTAAGATATCGCGATATGCTTCAAAGGTTACAGTTTTTAGAAAATACTACAAACATAGGTGGTGCAATATATAAGTTTTGTCCTATCTGTGGAAATGCAAATATACAAGGACATAAAAAAGATTGCGAGCTTGTTAAATTATTAAAATAGTTCGGAATTCAAATAGATTAACCAGGAACCGTAGCATCAGAAAAAATTGCGAAAGAAAGGAAATGATAATGGTGGATAAGGAACAGGTTAAAAAAATGATTTGTAAAGCTGTAGATAACATACCTGAATGTGCTGAAATAATAGATTGCTATACAGAACATAGTTCTGGTGATTGCAAAGCATTTATAAAAGTAGTTATTAAAGTTAAGGATATCACAGATGAAAACACTCTAGAGTTGCAGAATACTGCACATGATGCTTTTAATACAGATATGGGATTTATAAGTTAGCTAAGTTGAGAAAAAATTAACCAGGTGCTGCAGCCTTTGAAATAAATACGCAACATCGAATGAAGGAGTGAAAAGTGAAAAAGATATTAAAATTTCCACACTTTAATCCTGGTATGCCAGGTTACGAGGTTTGAGCCTACACAGGGCAATAGGTTAGCAACCCTAGAATGAACCGTAAAAGTGTGTAGTTAAAGTATAAAGCCCTCTATTAGTTGCTTCAATTTATAGCTAATAAGTTGGAATGGGAAGCTTTGAGGGCTGACCTTGCTGAATGTGTAAAAACATTTAGAAGGTCAAAAGTGTGGGAAATAGAAAGCATATTATATTTTATTCTGGAGGTATCGGAAGTTACTTTACAGCTAGAAGGGTAGTGGAAAAAGAAGGAAAGGAAAATGTAATACTTCTCTTTACAGATACAAAAATAGAAGATGAAGATTTATATAGATTTTTGGAAGAAACAAGTAAGAAGTTAGGAGCTAAGCTAATTAAGTTAGCTGATGGAAGAACACCTTGGGAAGTTGCGAAGGATGTAAAGTTTTTACCTAACTCAAGAATTGCTCAGTGTAGTCATTTATTAAAACAGAAAATGAGTGATAAATGGATTAAGGATAATTTCAAGCCCAGTGAATGTATTTTGTATTTGGGTATTGATTGGACCGAAGATCACAGAAGGGCAGCACCTACAAAAAATTACTTGCCATATGAAGTTAGATTCCCGATGTGTGATAGACCTTTTCTTACAAAGCCACAAATGCTGGATATATTAGAAAAGGAAGATGGAATCAAAAGGCCAAGGCTTTACTCACTGGGGTTTGCACATAACAATTGTGGTGGTTTTTGCTTTAGAGCCGGACTTGGACATTTTGAGAATCTACTAAAAAAGAATAGAAAATTATATCTATGGCATGAAGGTAAAGAGCAAGAAATGCGAGATTACCTAGGAAAAGATGTAACTATTTTAAGAAGAACCAGGAACGGCCAAAGAATTAATTTAACACTAAAGGTTCTCAGGGAAGAATCAGACAAGGGAGAACAATTAAGCTGGGACGAGCAAATAGATGTTGGGGGCTGTGGTTGTTTCTTGGATTAATACGCAATTCAAAGATTGGAGGGAAAAACATGATAGATAAAATCAGAAAAATACTAGAAGGTGTAGATCGAAAAGCAGCATTAAACATATTATCAGAGCTAGTAGGTGAAGATTATGAGCTACCTACTGCAGGAAGTATGATAAAGAAAGATTGTGAACCGTGGCTAACAAAAGAAGAACTAGTTCAGAATTCGTATAGTGAAGGTAATACAGACGCAGGTTTAATAGATTTAAGCTTAGCATTAGGATTAGCCGAAGAAATATTAAATTGTTATAACGAATATGGAGATATAGAGTTTAAATATTTTGTAAGACGTGAAACCGAAGAGGAAATGGAAGAAGAAGGACATGATGAAAATATTGAATGGTATACAGAAGATGAACGTATAGCAATGGAAGATTTACAGATAGAATTTGAAATAAGTTAGTGCTTAATTCAAAGAGTGGACGAACTATCTGAAAAAAGTGAAATGAAAGGAACGAAGATGGTGAATGTACTTATTATAATGGCTCTATTAATAATTTCTATGATTTGTGTAATAAAGAGCAAAAACTTTAAAACACCTGGGTTTGGATTATTAGCAATAATTTTTTTAGTTATAGGAATTTGTATTTTGTGTAAAACATTTTTTTGAAAAAATTATAGATCAAGGATAAATAGATTATGAAAGAGATAAGTTACTTTAATTAATTGGAAAAGTGTACCAAATAACTTAACAAGTTAAGGATACACTTTTATTTAGATTAGAGGATATTACCTTTCATGTAAATAGTAATATTAAGAATAACTATTTTTTATTTTAGTACAAATACTATGGAACTTATTAGATAAATCATTACCGATTTATCTATCTTTAAGTTTAATTTTTTAAATATTATATGCATATGTTTGTCCTCCTTTTAACTTTTGTGGGATATGTGTCTTAGTTCTCTATACTATTATTATATGTTGATTTGGCATTTTAATTTTCGCTTTTATTAATTTTCTGTAAATATAATGTTGTAAAATACTAGGACATAACAAATTATATGATTTTATAGTTCATTTAGAGTATAGTACAGACAACTTAAAACGAATACTTCTCTAAGTCGTATTATACCGTACTAAATATACATAAAATTGCTTCATCAATTAAATCAACCTTAAATGAACTAAATGGTACTATTAGTATAGGGATAAGGCAATGGAAATGAGTGTTACTATATAAATACGTATTTTTATATAAGGGTATAAAGTAAAGACCAAAACATTATATTAAACTAAAAGTTAAGCATACATGGAGCTGTGATTCTTGAATAAATTGAAGAAAATACATAGGTGCAACAAACGGATGTTTTATGCACTCATTTTTATTATAAAAAATTCTAATGGTTTTTATAATAAAAATGAGTGCATAAATAAGTGAAACAAACAAGGTGCAATAATTATATACGTTTAGCATTTAATGCACTATAATGTAATTATAGGCGGTGATTGTTAAATGTTATTAGGATATGCGAGAGTAAGTACAGAAACACAAAATTTATATAGACAAATTGATGCATTGAAAAAATATGGAGTTGAAGAAAGAAATATTTATATGGAAAAAATCACAGGTACTAAAAGAGATAGACCTGAATTAAATATACTTTTGCAATATGTACAACCAGGTGATATTGTTGTCATAAGTGAATTAACAAGACTTGGAAGAAGTACAAAAGATTTAATCAGTATATCAGATGAGTTTAATAAAAGACAAGTTGAATTAATTAGTTTAAAAGAAAAAATAGATACAACAACAGCTACAGGAAAAGCAATGTTTGGTATGCTTGCGGTCATGGCACAATTTGAAAGAGATCTTATTTCAGAAAGAACTAGAGAAGGATTAAAAAGTGCTAGGGCACGAGGGAGAAATGGTGGAAGGAGAAAGATTAGTAAAGATAAAATAGATACTGCTATTACATTATGGGAGAGTAATAAATACACAGCAAGTGAGGTTGCAGAAAAGGTTGGCATTAGTAGAAGAACGCTTTTTAATTATGTAAATAAAAATGTAATGATTTAACAATGCTATTTACAGCTTGTTTATTTCTAATAGTATTGCTAGGATTAATAGAAAGCTTGTTATTTAATACAAGATAAAGAGATAAAGTCGTTGTATTTCGTAGAATGTTAAATTAATATAGCAAATGAAATAGATTTACGCAACAATTTTTAAAAATCGTATAACAAAGGTAAGAATAGGAATAATTCTGATTTTTTTAGGTGGCGCTAAGAAATACAGACTTTGTATACACAATGGTATAATTTGTTTTCTAACAAGAGGATACGTTTTTTTTGTTGCTTATTATGGTTGATACTATACGTAATTTATCAAAAATACTCTAAAAACAAAATAAAAATTAAAATATAAAAGTTTATTCAATAGGAGTTGTATAATATAATAAAG
>Ga0255362_1000291_pt1 | contig 11788 bp, 14 predicted proteins | sample GFST75r2metaG_FD_186000 | JGI IMG/M metagenome (GOLD analysis project Ga0255362, IMG submission 186000)
TGTGTTTGTGTTTGTGTTTGTGTTTGTGTTTGTGTTTGTGTTTGTGTTTGTGTTTGTGTTTGTGTTTGTGTTTGTGTTTGTGTTTGTGTTTGTGTTTGTGTTTGTGTTTTAATTTAGTGGCGAATATTAAAATGTTTACTGCACCGCCTCTTTCCATTATAATCGAGTAAATTAGATCTTTTGTAACAACCAAAAACGTTGCAGATATCTTTACTTTGATATTGGATATTAAAATGTTCATTACACCACTTTTTATCGTCAAACCGTAATAAACTTGTCGTTTTGCCGCAATTGGCAACGCTACAGATATCTTTATTTTCGGAAGCTGTCTCTTTTTTATGATGCTCTTTACATAATTTAATCCCATTATAATCTTTTAATCTTTTAATCTCTTATGCTTCTTGCAACCGTAAATATCGCATCGTGTTTTTTGATCGTCATTTTTATCCTTCAATTTTCTAAGTTCAAAAAACGGAATAAAATCTTCTAGTGGCCAACTAGTTGCAATGTCTGTAATAAAATCATCTAAGAAATACCAATTAGTATTCTTAAGCCCAAGGAGAAAAATATCATCAAATCTTCGGTTGTTGCAGTCACATTTTTATATTCAACACGATCAGGAATCAATTTATTAAATATCCGGATATATAAACTTCTGTCATTTAAATAATTGATAATCATCTTAACTATATCCGGATATTGAATCAAGGAAACGGCAAAATCTGCTAGTTTTTCTTCATCCTCTTGAGAAATAAAATATATCATTTCTTCAAATGTTTTGGTGACATAATGTAAAATTCCATCGACTACTTTGGAAGGTTTGTTTTCAACCATAGAAATCTTTCTATTGTCGTAATGAACATATTTTTCCATAAAATCATTTAATACTTTCTTAAAAATACCCCTAATATATTTATTATCAAGTAGCCATGCTAGTAACGTTTTATCATTCAAATTCAATAAAATCACTGTATCGATTTCTGGTTGATAGGTTGGAAAGTCCATTATTTATGTATTATATAAATAATATTTTATATTTCCTCTTCCTCTTCTTCGTCCTCAAAATAAGATGACGAATCCATTTCTAGTAAATCATAGATATATTTGATCAACGTAATATGATTTTCATTTCTTGGTTCATCATTGTAACCAAGTGCTATTTCAATCCGTCCTTCTCCTTCTACCTCCCATGCTTTTCTTAACTGTTCTAAAATTTTTTCGTTGTTAACTTTTTTTGCAGCTAATATCATATTCTCAAAGAAGGGAATATAATCTTTAAAATCCCATCCGTTCATCTGTTCTCCTAAAAATGTTTGTATAATGAACGAATCCAAATTTTTAGGATATAATGAAAAAATCGTAATAAAATCATCTGGAGTTGTTTGATCATGATCGATCAGCCTTAATAAATACTCATAAATTAAATATTCATAAAAGGGTTTAACTAAATCCTTTGTCGTCAAAGAATCAATGATCATTTCAACTATTTCTGGTCTTCGATCGATCAAAGACATAGCAATTTCTATAAGTTTGTTTTGATCATCATCTTCAATAAAATATTTCATCCTATTAATCATTTTAGGAAGTCCATAATATGATATTCCATTAACTACTTTGTAAGGTTTGTCATCATAGATTGGTTCTTGTTTATTACCATATTGATCACATGGTAAATATAACGATTGTGATTGCATTTGGTAATAATGTAATAAACACCATTTTCCAGCCACTAAATTATTAGTATTTTGACAATTGGCAGCTATACATTTTTGTTCTGTTTTTGGTATTAAAATGTTGAAATTATCACTACTTTGGTGTAGCACGCTTAATTCATAATAATGCTGGAAACAGTACTTGTTGCTCAAATCGTAACAGACAAATTGATCACAGCAATAAGCTTGACATTGATATCCGGATCGCATGATTTTATTATATATTTATGAATATATAATTTCATTTTTTTTTAATAATCTGTAATTGACTCGTAAAATTCAGTGCTATCTTCATCTTCATCGTCTTTATCATAATCGACGTCAGAAAAATATAAGTTTTCTAGTATTTCTTCTTTTTGATCAACTATTCTCCTACATTTATTTTTTATAGCTAAAATATTAGCTAATGGCATATTAATATTGAGTGATTTAATGTAGTAAAACAAAATATTATTGAATGTATCGCAATCAAAAACACTTCCGAACAAAAATACTTTATTTAATTGAGATAACTGATAAGCAAAATCGTAACATGATTCACAATATGAATTGATGTAGACAGAGTTACGATTACAATGCGTGCATGTATTAATTTTTGGAACGTAACCATATCTGTGATCTGGAATCATTGATTCATAATTAAATGTGTATTTTGGCGATTTATATCTGTATAAAAACACTATGTATTCATCTTTTAGAAAAGTAGCATCGATATTATGTCTTGATTTATTTAGGAATCCACAATAGTTCTGTATCTCTTTATGTTGTACAAAAACATCCACTGTACTATTATTAAGTTCGCAAGAGGGACATCTAAGTATAGTATAATTACCAAAGGTGTAAAAACGAAAGGGTTGCTTTGTCTTTCTGCCACAAATGTCGCAGGGTTCGTCATATGCACGAGAGTATTGGTGTTTCAATAATGGCGATTCGCCAACTAGACAGAGATAACAAAGAGTTTTATCTCTAGTCAAACTCACAAAGTTATTTCTAGGGACAAATTTAGGATACAAGATAAATACATCGCTTTCTACAACAACATATTTATTCGGATCACTTTCACGAACGGAATGCCTTAAATCTTCGTTCCAGATCCACATTTAATCGGTGATATTTAATCAATTAAATATCATTTTTTTAGTACATAATTTTTATATAGTCATGTTGTCGGGTCACGTCGTCTTCACTGGAAGTAAACGATAAGCATTCACCTTCATATTTTTCATATTCATCGTATTCGTCGGTAGGAAAATATTGGTAACTATTTAAGCTATCTTTTTGATCTGGTCTTATCGCGACTGCTGCTTTTAAGACTTTTTTCTTATTATTCAAACGGAAAGCGACGTACCGATGAAAGCAACAAAAATGAGCTGTTTGTTCGATACTTACACCACAATTTTGGCATTTATTTGTACCACACATTAAGACAAATTTGCAGGCGTTCTCCATTTTTAATATTGATTTTAAGTTAATAATATTTCATTTTTTATTAAAACAAAATTTCTAGTTTTATAAATGGATTCTGATAATGTTATTGTTAGCACTGATGTTAACCCAGTCGATACTACTAATATCCCTCATATCACTATATTAAGTTATGAGGAAATATATTTCAACCCAGTTTATATATTAGTTATTATTATAACCTTTTTGATATACATACCTTTCTTTCTATCTTACTTTTTTGGCATCTACTCAGATTGGTACGCTTCGTTGAGGATGACTACTGGTAACGATAACTGGATTCCCCGAATTTTGTGGGTAGTGACATCCTTAGTGTCTTATATTGGATTATATATTCTATGGCGTGATCCAACCGAAGAAATAGTTCGTCGTAATTTGATAATTAGCGTATTATATCTAATAGGTAATTTTATCTTATTGTTATGGTCGGTAGTATTTTTACAATTTCACGATATCGCACTGGCTGTTTGGATCTCTGTGGTCATCCTATTATTTCAAGTTTTTATGTTTATTTACATATGGACAATCAACGTAATAGCAGCTATATTTTTTATTCCTCTGATCGCAATGTATATATATTTTGTCTTTGATTTAGTTAACTTAGCCAATCTAAATAATGTAACTTTATAATTTATAATCTACTTCGACATATCTGCATGATGGTACCGCTGGTTGACATGATGGTACCGCTGGTTGACATGACGGTACCGCTGGTTGACATGACGGTACCGATGGTTGACATGACGGTACCGCTGGTTGACATGACGGTACCGCTGGTTGACATGATGGTACCGCTGGTTGACATGATGGTATCGCTGGTTGACATGACGGTACTATTGGTTGACATGATGGTATCGCTGGTTGACATGATGGTATCGCTGGTTGACATGATGGTATCGCTGGTTGACACACATTATTACAATTACTATTGAATTCGATTAAATATAAAACAAAAGCTAATAGAAGGAGAAATAATGAAATCGAAAAAACGCCCCAACTCCAAGATTGGTCGATAGTTTCGGTTTCTATCAAAATTATAAATATAATTAACCCTATGATAGCTATAATTAATAGCCAAAACCAAGTTATCATCAATAATGGTATAAAACTTTTTATTATAATAAATAATAAAAAGATATGGAAAATATTACTGAACAATTTGGTAATTTGTCAATTGACGAATTAAAAAGTCAATTTGATATTAGCGGTAATTCACATCCTCGGGATGCAATTATTTCTTTTAAAGAAGAAGGACATATATATACTATTAAAGATTTCTCTGGAACGGTAATTAGTGTCACTGGATTAATTAAAAAATATTTTCCCGAATTTGATGCCGACGCTAATGCCAGAGGGGTAGTTAGAAAATTAACACCTGGAGATAAATACTATGACAAAGTTTTCGATCATGTCAAGAATTACTATTTAAATCATTTGTCATCCGAGTCAAAATGTGATGATAATGTCGATGAAATAATTAATTACATAATTCAGAATTTAATAGTTGACAGTGAGTATTATACTATAATTTTGAATTATATCAAGGATCTTTGGATGAAGAATGGTGCGGAGTCTTCGGGAGATGGAACTGCTCTTCATAAGGATATTGAAAATTATTTCTTACGTCTTCCGATCAAAAATCCTAATAGTAAAGAATTCAAAATGTTCTTAAACTTTTGGAAGAAGATGTTAGCTACTAACCCACAATTTTCTCCTTACCGATCAGAGTGGATTATATGTGATGAGATAATAGGATTAGCGGGTTCGATCGATCTCGTGTTGACTGACAAAGATGGAAATCTAATTTTAATAGATTGGAAACGTAGTAAAGAGATTAAATTTGAGAATAAGTGGAAAAAAGCTTACCCTCCATTTCAACAATTCGATGATTGCAATTTCTGTAAATATAGTCAACAATTAAATTATTATCGCCATATGTTGGAAAATATGTACAACAAAAAAGTTGTATTAATGTTGATCGTGGTATTACATCCTGATCAAGATGATTATTTATCTTATCAAGTCGAAAGAATCGCTTTGGATAATGTTTGGTCTACTCTCATTTGAATAATTTTTGACATAAAAATTATTTATCGTATATAAAAATGCTTGGGAGTAATAAAGGTGACAAAGGAGACCGAGGTGAACAAGGTCATCGTGGATTAAAAGGTGACAGAGGAATACAAGGTTATCGTGGATTAACTGGCCCTAAAGGTGATGACGCAGCTAACGTTGGAGAATCGTCGTTATTTTTGTATACTAAAGAGAAACAACATAAACATGAAAATAATCTTGCTCATGTAAAAGGTTCGATTTCAGGGATTGTTTTGACGGTAGAGATATTGGCTTCAGGATCTATTGTGCCAAACATGCTGATCGTTAATGCGGCGGCTAATACTTATATCGTTAATCAACTAACCGGGGAAATAGGCAAAACAGGAACTTATACTGTTAATAAATCTCAGAATCTCGGACTCAGCGTATTAAAATGCTTATCTTCATCCTTTCAAGAAATTAACTTTGAACAAGATTTGGTCAAACCAATTCAATCTAAATGGGAACTTGCACCAAATACTATCATTTCTGCTAGCATCAAAGATAATGTTTTAACAGTTATTTCTGGATCCGTTACTATCGGTGTGGGGCTGAAAGGGGAAGGTATCAAAGAAAATACTAAAGTTATTTCTCAATTGTCGGGCACAGTAGGAGCGTCTGGAACGTACGCTATTTCCGTTAGTCACAATATCGAAAAGACTATATTAACCATAGTAAACAAATCTCAATTTGTCTGTAATGAAGAGGGTTGGTATAATATTGATTACAGAATTAATGCGCGAGTAATTGTACCTGATAATTTTCAATGTAATTATATCAAAGGGGCAGCTTATTTATCCAAAACGATTAACAATCAATCACAGCAGATTTCTGGATCAGGTGATAGTATTCAATCATCTGACAAAAATCACCAACATTGTTTAACTAAAAACATTTTAGTATATTTTAAAGTTGGAGATCGAGTCGCATTGAATTGGTGGTCAGGATATTATTCTGGAGCTCCATCGTGTTTGCAAACATCCGTGCAAGGGCTAAGCGTTGGTAGTGACGAATCAAATATTCCAATGTTATCTTTTGAAGATAATGCGGTCTCTATGAGAATCGTCAGAATCAAATAAATAAAATTATATTATTTAAATATAATTTCTCTCACCAAAATGTCGTTGATACCATACCTCGCTCCAAAAATTGATGTCACTCACTATCCACTAGAACGTACATGGCATGAATACAGGTACGAAACGGTATCAGAATTATATTCTGGTGGTTCTAAGATATTGGAAAAATTCTATCCTGGCAACGTAATAACAAATTATGATTTATCGACATTATCTGATCAAAACATAGTTCCTAAATACGTTATAAAAGAAAATTTTTGATGTAAAGTTTTATTTCATTAATTGGGATTAATTCACCAATTAACAATATCAACGGAACACAAAATTTTTCTAGTCGTATTTTAAGAATATTTGGACATGCAACACATAGTATAAACCTGCTGTTAATACTATTATATATATTTTTCCCGCATAAACAAAATTTAACGTTAGGATCTGTAATGGAATCTGTAATAGCTTCTCTGATGTCATCATAGTAATGACGTAATTTTGACTGTTTAGTTAACTCATTTTTCATACATATAACTGGAGTTCGTAAATTTTTAATTAAAAGTAAAGACTGATCGTAGGGACAATCCATTATAATGTCCAGTAAATTAATTAGCAAAACTTTGTTACAGTCATGATACCTGTGCAACAAGATCAGCACACTGTCGTTTATAGCATAAACCGTAGTTCGAAGAATCGAAAATCCTATATCCACACCACTAAAATCGATAGGTAATTTGGTTTCTACGATCCCAAATTCAACAGGTTTGTTATGTAAAACCATCCCGTGTTCAAGCCCTATGTGGTGTAATAAACTAACTTTATAATCATTCGCTTTTTCCTGCAAAAACTCATTCCACCATTTGTCCGCGCTCAATTTTTTGTCTATAACATCATCTATTACCGAATCAATCATGCGATCGATAAATTGGGTACAACAATATTTGATACTGAAGACTTTTTTATCGTCATATAAAATTAATACTGGATTACCTTTTTATATGGATAAATTGACGAACTAAATTTTTGTTTGAGTCGCGGACAACTATGGTAATATGTCAAATCACTTAACAACTGTTCGTACATTTATCTTACTGATCAGATAATCAGATAATCAGATAATCATTTTTTATACAATAAAATACTTAGCTTCACCTAAATTTTTAACGTTCTCTTTGATCAGAACTAAACGCTTATGTATTTTGTCATCTTTAGATCTTTGATATTGGTAGACGTTATTACCAACCAAAAGGTGGTCACCAATTATTTCATATAATTTATCGTCGTCTACAAGAAGCATACAAAATCCAAATAATCGATTTTCAACATAAATTAGTGAATAGTCAAATAGTTTTACTATAGAATATTCAAAATTGTAGTTTTGAAAAATTGATAAATCGGGAAATAATTTAGCTCCTCCTTGGTATAATTTTTCAACTATCGGAAGTTGCGAATCAACTAATGTTCCGTTACTGGAATCGAATACTTTTACAGAACCATCGGATTTATGAATCATATGGACATTATTATAAATAATGTTTACATTTCCTGGAGAATCTATAGTAATAATTTTGTCGTTACAAAAATAATAAATCTTATTTTCAGTTATTGCGATGTTATCGCTAAATCCTGTTGAAACTGCTAGAAATTTCTCTTCACTTTCGATTACAAAAAAATTGTTACCATTAGTAACATGCCATTCGTAATCTTTGATGTAGGTATTTTCAGCAATGTCTTTAACATTAGAATCAATCAAAACTTGAGGGTCACTCCCGGCGTAACGATATAAATCATCGTCAAATGTCAAAATAATATCTACCGTGTTTTCGTAAAAAGCTACCTTGATACATTCGGTAGATATTTCGCAATAATAATCAATAATCTTCCCTGATTTCAGCGATCTCTTGTATAATGACTCCCAAGAATTATTATGTTTTTTACAATTCGGATATTTTAAAATTATTTTATCTTTGAACCAAGATTCATCATATATAGTTAATGTGCTTTTCGATAAAGCTAAAAAATTATAAGGTAAATATAAACTAATTTCTTTCCAAACGTCCATTTTTATTTAAGTAAATATTCTCGTTCTTCGACGGCTTGTTTTGTTTCTTTTAAATATTTAAAACAATATTTGCCAGTTTCATATGCATAATATATTGCCAGGTATATAAAATATATACCACAAATTACATTATAGAACACGGCCATCGCTAATTCATACGGGGAAATGTTACCATTTTTTAAGATATCCATGTAGTAAATAAATACTGCGACAAGAGAAAACGTTATATACAATATCAATAAGGGGTAATTTTCGTAATGATATTCAATTTGGTTGTTTTTAATTTTATTCAACAAACGAATAGCAAAATATAATGAATATATTAAATTTAATACTAATATACCTAGTAGGAAAAGAGAAAAATATCCGATTAAGTTAGTGAATACCAAGATTAATAAACAATAGGTATCAATAAATATCATTATTAGAAAGACTATAATATCTCGGCAAAAAGCTGATTTAACATCCTCGTTCAGATTATGATAGATATGCATATTTATTTTTATAAGATAAGAGATTTAATTATCATTTTTATGTCTACTGGCATTTCAAAGCTATTAACGGTCATAATTAATGGGATGCATAATTTTGATAATTTTATTCTTAGGATATAGGGACAGGCGTCGCATACGATCTCTGCGAAATCGTGTGATGGACATCCACATAAACATTTGCGGATATCATTTTTTCCTTCTATAGATTTTTGTATTATATTGAGACTATTTTCAATGGAGCAATTGGACAATTTGACGTTTATTTCAAAATCATAAGTTGTCCAAAGATGGTTGTATTGGTAAAGTAATATTAACACGGTTTTTCCTGCCAGATACAAAATATTGTTGGCTGGATAAATGCCATCAAAGAATTTACTGAATTTGAGAACTACTGGTAATTTTGTGTGTAATATTCCTACCTTAACATTATCAATATCATCGTATGATTCGCGGAAATGACATCTGAGACACCCAATTTGACTTAATATAAATCCACAACGTTTCCCGTTTTTGGCATGGTCGATCAATTGCTCAAGTGTGCCAGGCATGTTATATTGGTATCGCTTAATATCGAATATTTTACCTTCTTTGTTAATCAATACTGGAAGGCATCGTTTGTAGGGGTATATTAGTTTATTAAATCGTTTCTGTCCGATCCGATCATCATGATATCGTATTATTTCGCTTAACAATTCTTCGTACATCATTACAATTTCTGATGTTAATTACTATAAATTTAATATTCATTTTTTTTTCATTTTATTGATCTCACTTGATATTGAGTTTATCAAAATTTTAAAAAAAATTATTAAGTCCAATAATTTCGATGTCCTATAATACTCGATAATATTGCGTTTCTCAACAATTCTGGTAAACTTGATAAATTTGTCGGATCTAGATAGACTTAACAATCATAGTACACTATACAGATTTTACAGACTCGATAACCTCGATGAAGCCGACAATTTATCAAAAACTCAATACTTAGTAGATTTTAATAATGCAAGCAAATTTGATGCACTCAATATTTATTGGATATTGATTATTATATTTTTTAATTTGTTTATTTTATCTGATATATTAAGTCTATCAGAATTTATTGAGTCTATTATAATTTATTGAGTCTATCAAAATCTGTTCAGTGTATCAAATCTATTAAGTCTACCAAAATCTATCAAGTCTATCAAAATCTATTGAGTCTATCAAAATCTATCAAGTCTATCAAAATCTATCGAGTCTATCAAAATCTATCGAGTCTATCAAAATTTATCGAGTCTATCAAAATCTATTAAGTCTACCAAAATCTATTAAGTCTACCAAAATCTATCGAGTCTATCAAAATCTATCTAGTCTATCGAGTCTATCAAAATCTATCGAGTCTATCAAAATCTATCGAGTCTATCAAAATCTATCGAGTCTATCAAAATCTATTAGGTTTATCGAAATATACCGGGTCCGCCACAATTGTTAAATTTATTAATATTTGATAGATTTTGATAAACCTAATAAATTTGATAGACTCAATAGATTTTGACAGACTCGATAGATTAGGTAGATTCGATATTTGACAAATTTGATAGATTCAATAGATTTCGAGAGACTCAATAAATTTTGATAGATTTAATAGATTCGATAGATTCGATATATTTGGCAAACTTGATAGATTCAATAGATTTCGATAGATTTTGATAGACTCAATAGATTCGATATATTTGACAAATTTGGTAGACTCAATGCATTTTGATAGACTCGATAGATTCGATATATTTGACAAATTTGATAGATTCGATAGATTTTGATAGACTTAATAGATTTTGATAGACTTAATAGATTTTGATAGACTCGATAGATTTTGATAGACTCGATAGATTTTGATAGACTCGATAGATTTTGATAGACTTAATAGATTTTGATAGACTTGATAGATTTTGATAGACTTGATAGATTTTGATAGACTTGATAGATTTTGATAGACTTGATAGATTTTGATAGACTCGATAGACTTTGATAGACTCGATAGACTTTGATAGACTAAATATATCCAATATATTTAACAAATTTGCTGGACTTAATAAATTTAATAGACTCAATGGATTTAATACACTCGATAGACTCAATAGATTTTGATAAACCTTATAAACTTGATAGACTCAGTAAAGTCTGATAAAGTCTGATAAATTATATTAAATTTAATAAGTCCGATGTTAGCCCGATGCTAGCTTGATTTAATTTATCTTAGACGATACACTGAACGGACTATGATCAAGAAGTCTATTAGAATCTATCTGGTTTATCAGTATTTATTGGGTCTGCCAGAATTTACGAGTCTATTAAAATGTATAGAATTTATCAAAATTATCGAGTCTATTAAATTTATTAAATATATCAAATCTATTGGATCTATTAAAATCTATTGGATCTATCAAATTCTATCGAGTCTATCAAAATCTGCTAAGTCTACCAAATTCTATCGAGTCTATCAAAATCTGCTAAGTCTACCAAATTCTATCGAGTCTATCAAAATCTGCTAAGTCTACCAAATTCTATCGAGTCTATAGAATTTATTAAATCTATCAAAATTTTTCTAGTCTACCAATTTACTAAATATATCGAATCTGATGAGTCTATCAAAATCTATCGAGTCTATCAAGTTTAATAGATATATCGAGTCCATTGGGTTTATCAACATACCGAATCTATCAAAATTTATCGAGTCTATCGAATTTACTAAATATATTAAATCTATTGGGTTTATCAAAATTTATCGAGTCTATCAAATTTACTAAATATATTAAATCTATTGGGTTCATCAAAATATATCGACTCTGTTAAAATCTATTAAATTCATCGAATTTATCAAAATCTATTGAGTTTATTGAGTTTATTGAGTTT
>Ga0255362_1000293_pt1 | contig 11753 bp, 10 predicted proteins | sample GFST75r2metaG_FD_186000 | JGI IMG/M metagenome (GOLD analysis project Ga0255362, IMG submission 186000)
GCTACAAGTTCAGCAGACTGGTTCTGTTGTTGCTAAAGCTTTAATACCAATTGTAAGCCAACTATTACCACCTACAGTTAAGTTATTTCAAGATTTAGCAACACAGGTAAAGGCTAATAAACCAGAACTCGATTCATTTTTACAGAGCACTTTAAATATTGGTAAAGGTGTAGCTGGAGTTTTATATCCACCAATAAAAACTTTGTTTGAATTTATCGTAGATCATGGAACAGCTTCAAAAAATATTGTAATTGGACTAGGTGTTGCATGGGCAGGACTTAGCGTAGTTAAAGGTACCATAAATGGCATTACTGGAGCAATGAAATTATATAGTAACGCAACAAAGATAGCAGACAATGCTCAAAAGGCTTTTAAAATTACAACTGATTTATTTAGTGGTGGTTTTACTAAAGTTGGTGGAATTATTAAGACTGCTGCAACTGGTATGCTAGAGTTTGGAAAAAATACAGGAACAGCAATATTAGGCGCAGCAAAAATGACATTAGAATTAGGAAAACAGGCTATAGCATGGACTGTAGAAAAAGTACAACTATTAGCTGCAACAATAGCAGAGGGTGCAATGTCTGTTGCGCAAACAGCACTTAATCTTGTAATGTCTTTAAATCCTATTATGTTAGTAGTAATTGCAATAGGATTGCTCGTTACAGGGGTAATAATTGCATATAATAAATGTGCATGGTTTAGAGATGGTGTTAATGCTGCCTTTAGTGCAGTAGCAACTACAGCAACAAACATTTTCAATGGAATAAAAAGCTTTCTTAGCAAATGGGGGCTGGATATCTTAACTGTGTTTGTACCATTTATAGGCATACCAATTCAGATAATAACACATTGGAGTAGTATAAGCGGTTTTTTTAGTGGGTTATGGAGCGGTATTCAAGTTGGGGGTAATTCTGCAATTGCTGGTATTAAAGGTGCTTTTAACAGCGTAGGTAGCTTCTTTAGCGGTATAGGTGCAGGAATTAAAGCTACATGGGCAGACATTTGGAACTTTAAATTACCACACATAAAACTACCACACTTTGCAATCACTGGTAAATTCAGCTTGGACCCACCATCCATGCCGAGTGTAGGTGCGACTTGGTATTCAAGCGGAGGTATATTTAAGTCTCCAACACTACTAGGCAATATAGGCGTAGGTGATGCAAATAAAGGTAGTGGTAGCAATCCAGAAGCAGTAGTTCCTTTGGATGAAATGTATGCTAAAATAGCACAAATTGTTAAAGGTACTAGCAATGGTGACCAACCTTTATATGTTATTATTGACAGTAAAAATGTTGCCAGATTAATAGCAAAACCTATGTCAAAAGAGTTAGCTCAACTAAGCAAAAATAACGATGCAGTATATGGGAGGACTTAGTATTATGGAGAAATTTAGTGTTCTATTTAATAACTTAGATAGTTATAAAGAATTAGATCTATTTATAAAAGCTAGGCCCGACATTCCTATTCCTGAAAAGAATATTAATTTAATAGATATTGAAGGCATGAATGGAAGTCTTACAGAAGACTTGGGAACATATAAAGACATAGAAATTCCAATTGATTTCACTATAGTAAATAAACTAGAATTTCATGACAAATTAAGATATATAAAAGCATGGTTACTAAATATTAGTAATAATAAATTAGTATTTAGTGATGATACAGGCTTCTTTTATAAAGTTAATTATGTAAAATTAGATAGTTCAATTTTAAGAACATATAAAATCATGGGTGGGTTTAAGGCTACATTTGTTTGTAAGCCTTTTTCTTTTGCCTTTAGTGGGCTTAATAAAGCTACTTTAACTACTAGTGGAACCACAATAGTAAATAGTGGAGCTGAAAAATGCGATCCTATAATAACTGCTTATGGTACTGGAGTTGTCAACTTGTTTGTAAATAATAGAGAGATAATATTAAAGAATTTAGTCGGGAATATAACTTTAGATAGTACGCTAAAAGAAGCTTATAACAGTACTTATGCTAATTTAAATGATACTATAAATGGAAATTATCCTTACTTAGATATAGGTAAAAATATAATAACATGGACAGGAACAATAACTAAAGTAGAGATTATACCTAACTGGATTTTCTTATAATAAAATGGAGGTAATTTAATGGCCACACTAGAAAACAGATACGTACTTGATATAGATCTAAAGAATAAAACAATGGCTATAGCAAAATTTAAACAAGCAGATTCAGCCACCAGTGTATTAGAAATAAATCTGTTGGATAATGGAATTGCAGTTGATGTTACTGGACAAACCATAGCATTTAATTTCCAACGCTCAGACGGAACAATAGTTATTCAAGATATTACAAACGGAGTAAGTATAATTAATGCTTTAACTGGTAATTTTCAGTGTGTGTTACAAAGTAATACGCTTTCTGTAGCAGGCCCAGTTAATTGTGAGATAGCATTTAGTTCTGGCAGTAAAGTATTAAGCACTGCAAGCTTTAACTTTAATGTAGATTCAAGCATTGGAGTATTAAGTGTTAATTATATTACTAGCATAAATAATATATTAATTGCATGGCAAGCAGCATTCGATTTGGCTGAGACGGAAAGAGAAACTGCATTCGCAGGAATGGTCCATATAGATGCAAATTTAGAACTGTCTACTGCAAGAGGTGGACAGACAGATTTAAACACTAGATTGAATAAATCTGATGCGCTATTGGCTGAAAAGGCGAGTAATGATTACGTAAATACGCTTATGGCTAATATTACAGATGGTTCTCCGAAAGAACTGTTTTATTCTATAGTAGCACTGAACATAAAATATCCTACTGGTGCAGCTGGCCCAATGTTAGTATTTGATAGTTCATTTGTTGATGGTGCTCATTCTATGTTTTGGAATGGTTCAGCATGGATAGATATAGGAATTTATCAAGGGAGCAAAGAACATAAACCTATAGTACCAAATGTGTATGAGTGGAAAGAAAATAATATAATATCAGTATATTCCACTAATGCTGATCCAAATTATATTTTAGATGCAGTGTCTAACACGTATAAGCAAATAGCTGTAGAGAGTATAACTTTAGATCAAGTATTTTCTTTAGTATATTATGATCTAACCTCAACCACTGCCCAATTACATTTAATTAAAATAGATAACTGGGCAGCACTTACAACTAACTTTTTTGCAAACCCAAATAATGTAATAATAGCATTAAAGCAAGGCAGCATAAGAGTATGTAATTATTTAAGAAACCATAAATATAACAAATATATTGTTACAAATAAATCTTTTTATATAAATGACAATAAAGTATTTGTATCTAGTAGTGCTTTTTTAATATCATCAGCCATTGAAACAAATAATCAACCTTTTGTATTAATACCTGAGAATACAGATCCTGGTATAAGTTTACCTGATTTTTCAGTGCTGGTTTTGAATTTAGTAAGCGGTATACCAGTATTTGAGATATATAGTTGGAATGGAGGTACGAATTTATATAACAGCGATATAAGTTCAAATGAAAATATAATACCTGTAGCATATAAGCATTCAGACGGGGTAGTTAGACTTTTTAACAAAAATGATTCTTTTGAAAATGTATATATATCAAAGTCTTTTTATCAAGAAAATGGTCTAGTAAAACATGATAACATTTTTATTATAGGTAATCTAAATGCGAATGGTGTGCAATGGCAATCCATTGCGGCAGATACTGCTGGAATTACATTGCAAAACGGTCAAGTTCTAGTTCTAAATTTAATGACGCTTACCATAACAATAGAAAATTGGAATGTAGCAAATGTTGAACCTATGTATTACTCGAATCCTAGTTGCAGGGTTTTAGCATACAAGTTTGGCGATATAATTCAATTAAATTATGAAAATAATAATGTAATTGAAGGTATTATAAAGGAAATAAGTAGTTTGAAATCAGCGGCATCAACTACTAATGCAAGTAATTCTGACTTGACAGGATGCATAGTATCAGCTAACACCGCACCTAACATGAGCGTTCAAGTAGCTAGCGGAAGCATAAATGGAGTTACGGTAAGTCCTGTAAGTTTAACCATAGAGACTTTAAGTGCAGATATACCTGTTACTCAATCATTAACGCTTACATCAGCGTGGCAAATATTAAACAGTGAATTTGCTAATTGCCCTTATCGTATTCCGAGGAATATTGTAGTAAAAGATTTATCAAATCATGTATTAGTACTTGGAACTGATTACAACATAGGTGATTGGGGAGACAACATTAAGGTAATTATGGGTTTAAATACAACCTCACAAGTTACTGTTAGTTTTGGCGTTCCAGTTTGTAGAATTGATACTATTTTAGTTGACACTACTACAGGCGCATTGAGCGTAAAAAAGGGTTATGAAAGCAATAACAACCCTACTAAAATGGTAAATAAAATTCCAATTGGAAAATTAAGATTAGCAAATATATGTTTGTTTTGGGACACTACATCAATACAAACATCTAGTATTTTCAATTGTTCAGGTATAAATGTTGATGGATATACTAAAGATGATTTAACTAATCTAAAATATAAAAAAGAACATTTTGGTAATAAATTATATAAATTCTATAGCCAAATAGCAATGCTGGCTGATACTACATCATTATTAAAGCGTACACTTCCTATAAATATCGGAATTTTGGGTGATAGCACAGTGGCAAATAATCAAATGGAATTGGTAGATGAAAATGGAGTAGTTCAAGGGTGGACATGTGTATTTGCTGATAAAGTCCATGTCAATTACCCCGATGCAGAGGTTATATTATATTCTGTGGATGGTGCTGGTGCTATAACGGAATTTAGAAATTATCCTTCACAGAACGGAAGCAATATAAAAATTCATGTTTACAACTATGCACAAGGTGGGCACTCATTGTCTCAACTAATGCATGATGGTGATGGACACTATGATATGAATGGAGCAAACAAATATTCTGTGCTTTATGCAAATGGAGTACCCAACTATCATGACCTATTCTTTATAGCAAGAACTAACATAATGCTTACTGATTTAACAAGTCTAAAAGGCAACTATTATAGCATATATACATCAGCACCATATAGTTTAGCCTTGCATCCACAAGTTGATTATAATGATGTTGCAAATGGACAGAATTATATAATTGCAGATAATATAAAATGTTATGTTGCAGAATTAGAACGGATATACAGTAATTTAACGGCGCAAGGTGCAGAGGTAGTCTTTGTTTCAGATACTCCTGATTCAATAAAGAAAGATTATGGAACTTTATATGAATCAAATATACATTTACAATCTGAAAAGATGTTCGAGGTAGCGAGAGAACATAATTGTATATTTATAGATTTATACCCTATATTCAGAAATATAGAACAAATCACAGGTATTTCAGTAGACTTGGTAAGATTACCTGAAGGTAACATACACCCTTCGATTTACACACATAATATTATGGGTAATAATGTAGCAGAAGTTATAGCAAATAGTATAGTTTAATTCAGAATAGGATAATATGGCGAAGGAAAGAGGATTGAAATAATCTTCTTTTTTTATTTTAAATTTCATAAAAATGTCTTATAAAAAGACATAAAATAATAGTGTAATAGAAATTTAGTCATTAAATTGATAACTAATTAATTTGGTTGAAAAACTAACGAACTGCAAGAGATATTTATATCTCTATGCAGTTTTTTTATTACAAAAAAATAAAAGCAGTAAGGATAAAAAATCCTTGCTGGTAGTAGGGATTTTTTATCTTTGCTAGCAGTGAGGAGTTTTAAAAATGGAAACAATAAATTGTAAAGATGAGGTAATAATCAAACTAGTTGGAAGATTATCATTAGAATTTGCAGAATTAAATCAACTAAAATTAAGGGATTTAATCGAAGAAACTATGTATAAGTACCAGGTAACTTCTCTCGAAACTGGACTAATAACAACCGACATAGACGAGAAGTTACAAATGTATTTAGCTGTGAAAAAATTAGATGGATTGAGCATGAAAACGCTAAAAAATTATAATTATAATTTGATTATTTTTGGACACTATCTAAGGAAGCCTTTAGCTACCGTAAATACAACTGATATACGTATGTTTTTAGCACAAAGATGCTCTAAAATGAAAGCAACATCTGTTAATGGCCAAATAACAATTTTAAAAAGTTTTTTTGGATGGTTGAATGATGAAGAGTATATTCCTAAGAATCCAAGCAAAAAAATCAAACAAACTAAAGAACCAAAACGGCTTAGACACCCATTAAGTGATGAAGAAATTGAATTATTAAGACAAGCTTGTATATCAGATAGAGAAAAGGCTCTAATTGAATTTTTAATAAGTACTGGTTGTAGGCTTTCTGAGGTAGTTGGAATAAATGTAGATGACATTAACTGGTATGAAATGAGCCTAAATGTAATAGGAAAAGGAAATAAAGAAAGAAAAGTTTATTTTAATGTCAAGGCTAAGATATTAATAAAAAAGTATTTATCAAGTAGAAAAGGCGAGAATAAAGCATTATTTATAAGAAATAAGTCTCCATTTACTAGGCTTGGTGGAAGATCAATTGAAAATGAAATAAATAGGGTAGCTGCTAGAACAAACATAGAAAAATCAGTATTTCCCCATTTGTTCCGCCATTCTTTTGCTACAAAGAATATAAATGCTGGTATGCCTTTATCTATTATACAAAGTCTTATGGGGCATGAATCTGCCGATACTACACTTATCTACGCAGAAATAAGTGACGAAACAGTAAAACATGAATATAGAAAATTATCTTAACTAAAATTAAAGGATTTAGATTAATTTCTGAGTCCTTTTTTCATGTAAAAATTAACAAAGGAAGTGATAATTTGATAACACTATATAATTCAGATACCAGTGATTTTAACAATAATGGCGTGTGTGTACTAGATACTTGCATAAAAGCAGAAGTAACCGAGGAACTAAACGGAGATTATAGCTTAGATTTAGAGTATCCCATATTTGGAAATACAAAATGGCAATACTTAGTTAATGATAATATAATAAAATGCCCAACACCAAAAGGCTTACAACTTTTTAGAATAGCCAAAATTATAAAAAATATGAGTAGTATTGATATTTATGCAAGACATATTTTCTATGATTTAATAGACAATTTTGTAGAAGATATAACTATTACAGCTGAAACAGGAGCAGATGCAGTTGATACCATGTTAAGCAATACTCAATATGCTCACAAATTTAAAGGCTATTCTGATTTGGCTAATATAGGTACTGCTTCATATTTAAGAAAAAATCCAATAGAAATACTTATGGGAAGTGATGATAATACATTCTTAAATACCTGGGGAGGCGAATTACTTAGAGATAATTATGATATACACTTAAATGAAGCGATAGGTGCTGATAGAGGCTATACTATTTTATATGGTAAAAACCTACAAGGAATAGAAGATAACAGTGATTATAGCAATATAGTTACTAGAGTAATGCCAATTGGACGAGATGAGAGTGGAAATGAAATTGAACTACCTGAAAAATATATTGATTCTCCGCTAATAAATAATTATATATTTCCAAAAGTTAAAAGTTATGATTTCCCAGATGTAAAAGTTAATACAGCACCTTCAGATGGTTCGGCAGTCGTTACATTAGATGATGTATATGTACAATTAAGAATCCAAGCTAAGTTATTATTCAGTTCAAGTCATATTGATGTGCCATTGGTAGCTTATACAATAGATTTCATAGAATTATCTAAAACAGAAGAATATAAAGATTATTCAATACTTCAGCAGATCTATTTAGGCGATACAGTAACAATTAAACATACTAAAATAGGAATAAACCTAAAAGCAAAATTAATTAAATATACTTACGATGGAATATTAGAAAAATATTTAACAATGGAACTAGGAGATGTTACAAGCACAGATGCAGGAGTGGTAAACATAACTATTGCCAATCAAATCAATGGTGTAAAACTAAGCGTAGATGATGTTAGAGGGATAACAGACAAACTTAAAAATGCACTTGGTGGTTATTGCATAAAAAGAGACAATGAAATGCTAATTATGGATACACCTTCGATTGCTACAGCTACAAAGGTATGGAGATGGAATCTGAACGGCTTGGGATATAGTAGTACAGGCTACAATGGTACTTATGGGGTCGCAATTACCATGGACGGAGAAATAGTTGCAACCTTTATTAAAACTGGTGAACTAGATGCTAATTTGATAAAGGCAGGAGTAATAAAAAGTATTAATGGCATCACCTGGATAGACATGACAGATGGTACTTTTAGTTTCGCAGATAAAATAAATTTTGATGGCACTAAATTAATAATTAATGGAGCGGATTTTTCTACGGTTGCAATAGATACAAAATGGAAGGCCATAGATATGATAAATCGAACTATTAATTTCTATAGCTTTATAACTCAAAATAAAATAGCAGGTGGTATACAAACCGTAAATGGTGGAATAGATGAGATTCAGATAGGCATAAATGACGGATGTGGGTTCCAAATTGCTTATGATGGTCTTCCTATTTTAGAATTTAAAAATAATGTCTTTACAAGTTATAAAGATTTTAATATATATAGTACTGGAGGTAAAAGTACGTTGAGTGGTGATTTTACAGTAGGATCGCAAACATTGACTTTTGAAAATGGTTTACTTGTACAAAAATAATAATTCTAGTGGAAAAACTTAGTAAGAAAACATATTAACCATATAGTAAAATAATATTATGGAAGCACTCGAAAGAGGGCTATTTTTATTTTTGGGGGTGAAACATGGATGACAAGTGCGAAAACTGTATACCAGCGACACTATGCAAGGGATTAAGATTAGATTTAAATAAACTTGAAAATACAGTAACTGCAATAATAGATAGAATTGGAAAAGTTGAGACAAAGCAAGAGGTTAATGAGGAACAAACAAAAATGGTTTTTACAATATTAAGTGAAATTAAAGGGAGCATAGATAAGATAGCCGATAAGATAGATACAATTGAAAAGAAGCCAGCAACACGTTGGGAACAACTAATAACAACAGTTATCACCGTAGCAATAAGTGCAATAGCCACTTATATTATTACAAAAAAATAAGGAGGATTTTATTATGAAAAAAGGTATTGATATTTATTCAGGTACAGAGATCACAGATTGGAATGCAATTAAAGCTAGTGGGGTAGAAGTAGTTTATATTAAACTTACAGATGGACTTACTTACATTAATCCAAAGGCATTAGAGCAATATAATGCTGCTAAAAGTGTGGGGCTTAAAGTTGGAGCATATCACTTTGGGGAGAAAAATTCGGCACAGGATGAGTATAACCACTTTATGAGAGAAGCCTCAAAATACCAGTGGGACGTAAAGTTTATGTTTGACTATGAAGTTACTAGTCCTGACTTTAACTTTATAACACAGTTCATGGGCTTAAACCCTAACTTTATAATTTATGGATCACATAGTGTTGTTGATAAGTGTGGACTTCCACTAAATCGTATATGGGTAGCAGAACCTACAGATATTGCAAATACCAATTATAAAGAGCCTACAAGTACACGAGGCTATGCAGGAATACAGCATAAATGGTATGGAAAAATAAATGGTCTGCAGGGAAATGCGGACGTTGATTTATTCGATGATTCAATAATTTTAAACATTGCAGTAACACTCCCTATATTAGCACAACAGACCGTACAACAAAGCGGTAGCCCTGCGACACGAATAATACAGCTTGAGCTAAATACACTGCTTAAAAAAGACCTAGCGGTTGATGGTATAACTGGTCCGTCAACAATCGAAGCTATTAAAGAATTTCAGAAAGCTATGGGATTAACAGTAGATGGAATTTGGGGACCGGCTACAGCAGGAGCAGTAGGTCAAATTTACGCAAGACCAGTAGATGGAGTACCTTATGCTCATGCAGAATATGCAACTAGATATATACAATATCGTGTAGGTGGTTCGATTGATGGAGTATTTGGTAGCAACACAAAAATTTATGTTCAAAATTGGCAAGCAAAACATGGATTAGTAGCTGATGGAATTGTTGGTACTGGAACATGGTCAAAGCTCTTGGATGAAAATTGCTAGGGATTATAGAGATATAGTCCTTTTTTAATTTAAAAAATAAAATTTGGAGGTAATATTAATGAATACAGCAATATTAAACAATATAGTAATACCACTTTTGGTGGCAGGAATAGGAACTATTTTAGAGGTAGCAAGAAGACAATTAAAAACTTTTTTAGATTCTAAGCAGGAACTTATTGCAAAGCAGAAAGAAGCTGTAATCCAGACAATAGGGTTAGATAAATATAACGCAGATGTTGCTACAGTAACGCAAGCAGTAAAGACCGTGGAACAGTTAGGCAAAGAGTTCGATTGGAAAGGTGAAATTAAACATAGCAAAGTATTGGAACTCATAGAAGGAAAGACAGGACTTACGGACACAGAGATATATAATATAATTAAAGCAGTGGTACTTGGTGTCAATAAATTAAAATAGTTAAATAAAAAAAGCCTAGGAGATTAAATTCTCTTAGGCTTTTTTTTATTTAGCTATTTTTTCAATATAAAATGTTACACTTATTAATTCTATGCTATTTTCTTTTCAGGACACATAAAGCAAAGTAACTTATTTACATCTTTATCAAGTATCATTCCTTTTTCAATATTGTTTTCTTTAAATTTTAATATAACTTTCCTTGTATCTGTTGTTGAAGTAGTTGTTTTTACTTTCTTTTTACTACCTATTATAGCACCAACACCGCCTAGTAATACTCCGCCAGCTACAGCACCACCTAAAGATCTTCCACCACCCTTGCTAGTAGTTGTTTGATAAAACTCACCTATCATATTAAAACTTATTATATCTTGTCTATGTATTACTATATGTTTATCACTTATTTTAGGACTACATATTTTTAAATCATTATTGTTATTCCAAATATATATTTTTCTACTTAGAGGCTCACTATACCCTTCATAATATCTCATTTTTTTAGCTTCTTTAGGTATATTAAATTTTATGCGTTTTTCATTTTCTTTTCTAGCAGAATAAATACAAAATGCTATAAATGCTATAAATATAATTAGAAAGATTAACATCTAAATCGCTCCTTATTATTTTTTATTAATTATATCATAATCAGAGATAAATTACATAATGCTATATTATTTTACAAAAAAAAGAGCAACAATTAAGTCACTCCTTTTCTGAACTTTTTTGTTCTTTCATCCAAACTGATAACAATTCATTTATAAGTGCTGAAAGACTTTTATCATCATATTCTTTAAGCAATTTAACTCTAACTTCTCTTTTTAAATCGGGCTCTATGTAAATTGTAGTTTTTTCATTCATAAAAATAGCACCTCACACTTTTATTATAAATTGTGTAAGGCTTACTTCATACCGTCATGACGCCACGACTAGCATAATTCATGTCTTTTTATCACAGTTAGTAAAACAATCATGGTCACATTTAAAGTTGTACTGCACTAAAATATGAGGGCATATGTCCAGTGCCTTAGCAATCCTAAACATAGTTCTGAGTGTAGGACTTTTAGCCCTTGGATGGTTACTTTCAAGCTGGCTAATATATGATTGGTTTATACGGCACTTCTTAGCAAGTTCATATTGTGTCATTTTCTTTATTATTCTATATTCTTTTATAAATAGTATATATTTCATCATTTCTCCTTTTTAATTAATATAGTTTAATAATAAACGATATTCCATTATTTTCATAGTAGAAATTGTTGGAAAAAGTCGAAAAA
>Ga0255362_1000294_pt1 | contig 11688 bp, 6 predicted proteins | sample GFST75r2metaG_FD_186000 | JGI IMG/M metagenome (GOLD analysis project Ga0255362, IMG submission 186000)
ACTGGAAACTTTGATGTGGAGGGACTGCTTCTTGGGAAAAAATTCATTGATGATATAAAAAATATAAAGATATATGATAGAGCAGCAAATTATGAAAATAAATCCATTATTATACACGGTAATAAAGATGAAGTAGTTCCTTTAAAAGCTTCACAAAGGTATATGGAGATTTATGGCAACAATTCTAAGCTTGAAATTATAGAGGGTGCAAACCATATATATGAAAAAAATTCATGGGAATTGGAAGTAATAGGGATCACGGAAAACTATTTTAATAATGTATTTAATTAGTCTAGAAAACAATCAACTATGGACATTAGATAAAAATGCCTTGAAGTTTTGATTTGATTATAAGGGTAAGACCCTTATAATCAAATAATATCTAAACAGTATCAATTAAATGATTTGTATCGTTCAGAAATTCTATTACTGGTTCAAATTTATCATTGAATATAAGTTTTGTTATTGAAGTGTTTCCAATGGACATTTTGTGATACATGGTCATTTCAAGGTTTAAAAGACCAATAATAGCAGCTTTTATTATTCCTCCGTGTGCTACTATAACGATTCTTTTCCCTGGATGAACTTGGACTATTTTTAAAACTGAATCCTTACCTCTTTTAGCAGCATTTTTAAGGCTTCCATCTCCGCCACATATAGGGGCTGTTATTTTGTCATTTTTCCATAAATCAAATTCATGAGAATAGGTTTTTTTTATTTCATGTACAGTAAGACCTTCCCAATCACCATAGTTTATTTCTCGCATTTCAGTGAAAATCGTTGGTTTGATTTTTGATTTTTCACTGATAATTTCTGCCGTCTTTAAAGCACGAATTAAAGGGCTTGTATAAAGATAATCGAAGCTTCCAACTAATCTTTCAGCTAGATATTTTGCTTGTGAAATTCCTTCTTCAGACAGAGATATGTCTTTACTTCCTTGAAATTTTCCGAGTTTGTTCCATTCTGTTTCTCCATGTCGTATCAAATAAACTGTTGTGTTCATAGTATTCTCCTAATAGTTAATCATATTTTTATTTAACTAAATCTATTTATTTCTGTTTCTAGAGTATCTGTAATTTCTTTTAGTTTTTGTGCTACATTGTTGAATTCAGACATAGTAGCAGTTATCTCTTCTGTTGTAGCTGATACTTCTTCAGTACTAGCTGAAGATTCTTCAGAGACCGCAGATATATTTTGCAGTTTGTCCAATATATCGTCTTTACTCTTGTTTGTATCCATAATGTGATTTTTAATAGATGAAATATCACTTATCAAAAGTTCTATTGAATCAGAAAGTTCACTAAATATAGTTTGACTTTGATTTACTACCTCGCTTTGCTCTTTTACTATACTCATAGAAGTATTAATTGATTTTGTTGCAGTGATATTTTTTGTTTTGATCTTTTCTACTAAATTGTAAATCTCATTTGTGGAATTAGTGGATTTTTCAGCTAAGTTTCGGATTTCTTCAGCAACTACAGAAAAACCTTTTCCTGCGTCACCTGCTCGGGCTGCTTCAATAGCAGCATTTAGAGCAAGTAAGTTTGTTTGCTGTGCTATGCTGTTTATTGTTTCAGTAATAAGACCTATTTCCTTAGAAGATTCAGTCATATCATTTACAACCTGGGCAACTTCATTTGAAGATTTGTTTACAGAGCTAGTTTTCTCAGTTAATGTAGTCATAATTCCAGAACCCTTTTTAGCCAAATTACGGGTGCTTTTAGAAATATAGTTTATATTTTCAGTTGCGGTACTTATATTTTCCATTTTTGACGCCAAGGAATCAAACTCATCTACACTACCAAATATATTGTGAGCTTGAACACTTGAACCTTGTGCAAGCTGATCAATGGTGGTTGCAACTTCAGTGATTGAAGTTGAAGTTTCTCTGGACATGCTACTAATAATCTTAGAAGTATTTAAAATATTATCAGAAGATTTTTTTACGCTTTTGGTCATTTGGCTTATATTATTAATCATGTCATTAAAATCATCACTTAAAAGTTCGAATTCATCACCAGAATTTATATTAGTTTTTACAGATAAATCACCACTGGATGCCTTTGAAAATGCAAATTTCAATATATTGAATTTTTTAACAATACTATCGCTTACTAGATATGAAATTATAATTGCCAAAATAATTGTAGCCAATATGCAGAAAAAGGATATATACATAATTGAATTAGTATCATTTGATAGTTCGCTTTTATATAATGAACTAACTACTCTCCATCCAGTTAGAGAATTTGTCTGATATGAAGAAAACATTTCATTACCATTATCTTTGTATTCAGTAAAGCCAAATTTGCTAGATTTTATTTTACCCCAAAGTTCACTAGTGGTTATTTTTTTTGTTCCTAGCAGAGATTTATTCTTATTAGCAATCATGGTTCCATCTTTGTCAGTCAGGAAAATATAACCTGAATTACCTATCTTGGAAGTTACTAGATTATTACTTAGTGTACTTAAATCAATATCTAGGGCTACAACTCCTACTAAATGTCCATCATTATATACCGGTTTTGAAATAGTTATAATATTTCTACCTGTAACCGAGTCTTTATACACAGGGCTATATGATATTTTATTTGGATTTTTAAGAGAATCAGTATACCATCCTCTGGTAGTTGGGTCATAACCTGCAGGGAACTGTTGCTGAGGATAAATTGTCATGTGTTTATCAACATCAGAAAAATAAACATTCATGAGGCTATTATTACTATTTTTAACTTCTGTAATAAAGCTTAATGCATATTGCTGAAAGTCGGGATGTGATGATAAATTCATAATATCGTAATCGTTGCTTAGAAGATTGATATCGCTATCCATTGCTAAAAAATAATTATTAATTCCTGTGTCGATTTCTTTTAATGTTTGATTTGTACTAGTGTCCAGTCTTTTACTTAATATGTTATATGATTTAATATAAGATATGTAACCAAGGAAGATAACTGGCAATATGCACAATAAAAGCATTATAACAAGGAGTTTAATACGAATGCTTTTGAAAGTTTTATTAGTTCGTGTTTTCATTTGTGAACCTCCAATTATTTATAGTTGTTTTTGGTAGTTTGAATGGGTTATGAACTTTGTATAATATATTGCTTATGCAACGATATACTATAGCATAACACAGATTAAATTTCAATATATTATTTAATCATAATAAAATTAATATTTAATTATAAAGTAAAATATAAAATCTTAAAAATATATTGACAATGTTAAACATAATGTTTAAAATTTATATATGTGATATAAAATTGAATAAAATCTTGTTCTTATCAAGAGAGGTGGAGGGACTGGCCCTATGAAACCCAACAACCGGCATTCTCATTCGAATGTAACGGTGTTAATTCCTGCAGAAATGAAATATATTTCTGAAAGATAAGAAAGGAGCGAATTATATAATTTACGCTGCTTTTCTTATGAAATGCAGCTTTTTTGTGTATTAAATTATATTTATGAGGGGGCTATGATCTATGAATTACAATATAAAAAATTTATTAAAGAAAAGAATACTGGTACTAGATGGTGCCATGGGAACTTGCATACAAGATTATAAATTAGCTGAAGGAGACTACAGTGGGCATTGCCACTGCTCAATTAACCAAAAGGGAAATAATGATATTTTAAATATTACAAATCCGGATATCATTAGTAGTATTCATGAGAGATACCTAGAAGCTGGGGCAGATATAATTGAAACAAACACTTTTAGTGGAACTAGAATTTCTCAGAGTGACTATGATATGACAGAAAAAATATATGAAATAAATTTTAATGGAGCAAAACTTGCAAGAGAGGCGGCAGACAAATATACTGAGAAAACTCCGGAGAAACCTCGGTTTGTAGCTGGAGCTATCGGGCCTACGAATAGAACTGCATCTCTTTCTCCAGATGTTGAAAACCCTGGGCTCAGGAATACTAGTTTTGATGAACTTGTTGAAGCTTACAGTGAACAAATTAATGGTTTAATTGATGGAAAGGTGGACATTCTAATAATTGAAACCATATTTGATGCTTTAAATGCAAGGGCAGCATTATTTGCGGCAAAAGACATGTTTCTAAAAAAAGGTAAAAGGTTACCCATTATAATATCCGGAACTATTGCAGATAAAAGTGGAAGAATTTTATCAGGGCAGACTTTAGAAGCTTTTGCCAATACTATGGTGGATGAAGATGTAATTGGAATAGGACTCAATTGTTCATTTGGAGCTAAGGAGCTTATACCATTTATAAAATATCTTTCTAAGACACAAAACAGGTATGTCACTTTTTATCCAAATGCAGGACTTCCAAACTCATTTGGGGAATACGATGAACTTCCAGAAATCACAGCTCAGCTTGTTAAGGGATTAGCCAATCAAGGACATTTAAATATTGTTGGAGGCTGCTGTGGAACTACACCGGAGCATATTAAGGCAATTAGTGATTCGGTAGCTGGTATTAAACCTAGAATCATTCCTGATATAGAACCAGAGACTATATACTGTGGACTAGAAGCTCAGAAAATAAGCAAAGAAAATAAATTTGTAAACATTGGTGAAAGAACAAATGTGGCAGGTTCGGCTAAATTTGCAAGACTAATTAGGGAAAAAAAATATGAACAAGCATTATCAGTAGCAAAAGAACAAGTGGAAAACGGTGCACAAATAATTGATATAAATTTTGATGATGCACTTTTAGAATCAGAAGAAGAGATGGATATTTTTCTTAAACTTGTGGCCAGTGAACCGGAAATATCAAAGGTACCAGTAATGATTGATTCTTCAAAATTTGAAGTTATAATAACCGGATTAAAAGCCATACAAGGTAAGGCAATTGTAAATTCAATAAGTTTAAAGGCCGGTGACGCGGAATTCATAAGACGTGCAAATTTAATAAAAAAATTTGGAGCAGGGGTTGTAGTCATGGCTTTTGATGAAAAAGGCCAGGCAGATACTTATGAGAAGAAGATAAATATATGTAAAAGAGCATATGACATTTTAGTTGATCAGGTTAAGTTTTCGCCAGAAAATATTATATTTGATCCGAATATTTTAGCTATAGCTACAGGGATGGAGGAACATAACAACTATGCTGTAGATTATATTAATGCTACTAGGTGGATTAAAGAAAATTTGCCTTATGCTAAAGTAAGTGGTGGAGTTAGTAATCTTTCATTTTCTTTTAGAGGAAATAATGGAATAAGAGAAGCAATGCATTCAGCGTTTTTGTATCATGCAATTAAAGCTGGTATGGATATGGGAATTGTAAATGCTGGAATGATTCAAATTTACGATGAAATTGATAAAGATTTATTACAAAAGGTTGAGAATGTAATTCTAAACACACATGAATTAGCGGCAGAAGAACTTTTGGAATTTGCAGAAAGTTATAAGGTCTCCGATAAAAAAGTAGAAGGTAATAAAAATTCTTGGAGAGATGAGGATTGTAAGTCTAGACTAAAACATGCGGTAATAAAGGGTATAACTGAGTTTATTAAGGAAGACGTGGAAGAAGCCAGAGGAGAATATGACAAGGCACTGCAAATAATTGAGGAACCACTTATGGATGGTATGAAAGTTGTTGGTGAATTGTTTGGAGAGGGAAAAATGTTTCTTCCTCAAGTAGTTAAAAGTGCTAGGGTTATGAAACGTGCTGTAGAATGTCTTTCTCCGTATATTGAAGAGGAAAAAGGTGGACTAAGTTCTAGTGTTGGAAAAGTTGTATTTGCAACAGTTAAAGGAGATGTTCATGATATAGGTAAAAATATTGTATCAGTAGTTCTTTCTTGTAATAATTTTGAAGTTATAGACCTTGGAGTTATGGTACCAGCAGAGGTGATATTGGAAACAGCAAAACGTGAAAAGGCTGACATAATTGCTCTCAGTGGGCTTATTACACCATCTTTAGAGGAAATGGCAAATGTGGCAGAAGAGATGGAAAGACAAGGTTTCAATATTCCACTTATGATAGGTGGTGCAACAACTTCAAAGACTCATACCGCTTTAAAAATTGAACCTATGTACTCAAAAGGAGTTATTCACACAACAGATGCCTCAAAAGCAGTAGAAGCAGCAAAATTGCTTTTAAATAAAGATAAAAAGACACAATATTTGAAACAAATGAAAGAGGAATACAAGACAATAAGAGAAAATTATGCTCGGTTCCCAAGAAAGTTTGTATCTTTAGAATATGCAAGGGAAAATAGTTTTAGTAAGGATTGGAAAAATGCTAATATAATAAAACCTAATTTTTTAGGAATAAAAAAATTATTAAATTTTCCCATTGCCAAATTAAGAAAATATATTGATTGGAGTTTCTTTTTTATTGCTTGGGATATGGGAATGGTATATCCAAGAATAATGGAGGATCCAAAGTTTGGTGAAGAGGCTAAAAAATTATTTTATGATGCAAACAAAATACTAGATAAAATTGAAAATGAAAATATATTAACAGCTAACGGTGCGTTTGGTATTTTTGAAGCAAACGCAATAGAGGATAATGTTGAAATTTATAGTGGGTCGGAGGTTATTACATTTAACTTGCTAAGGCAACAGGAAAGCAAAAAAGAGAATATTTATAGGTGTCTATCCGATTATGTAGCTCCTAAAAATAGTGGAGTTAAGGATTATCTAGGAGGCTTCATTACAACGGGGGGAATTGGTGCAAAAGAATATGCAGATAAATTAAAGGCAAGTGGGGATGACTATGGTGCATCAATGGTTATAATACTTGCAGATAGACTTGCAGAGGCCTTTGCAGAATATCTTCATCTTGAAATTAGAAAAAAATATTGGGGATATTCGCCTTCAGAAGACCTAGAAGTGGGGAGTTTATTTAAAGGTGAATATAGAGGCATAAGACCTGCTTTTGGTTATCCATCATTAAGGGATCATGCCGAAAAAGTTAAGTTATTTAAGCTTTTGGATAGGAAAGGAGAACTTAAAATAAATTTGACAGAAAATTACATGATGTCTCCTGTTGCAAGTACATGTGGTCTTTATTTTGGTAGCGATGACGCAAAATATTTTGACATCAATAAAATTGATGATGAGCAGTTTAAAAATTATATCCAGAGAAACCAAAAAGATGAAGCTGAACTTAAAAAAATATTTAATATACTTTTACCTTGAAAATTGCAATTTCATTCGCAAATTTTCAATGATTGAAGCTGAAATCTTGGCATTTAGTAACAAAGCCTTTCGCACAAACATATAATACTTATACGGATTAATGTGAAGGGCGGAACATTATGATAAAGTCATATTTTGTTGTAATGATGTTACTAGCAGTGGTAAGCAATACAGATAATTTTGCAGTTGGAATCTCATATGGTACTAGAAAAATGCAGATACCATTTATATCAAACTTAATTATAGCTTTTATAACTGGGTTAGGTACGCTTATATCAATGCTTCTAGGTTCAGTGATTTCGAATGTATTGAACCAAAAACAAGCAACATTTTTAGGTTCAATAATAATAATTGTAGTTGGATGCTGGATTTTTGTAAAAGAGATGAGAAACATACTTAAAGATGATAGTAATAAAAATCAAAGTCAAGTATGTAAAATTGAAATAAGTAGTTATGGATCTATTGGCAAAATCCCAAAGATACTAGAAAATCCTTTTTTAGCAGATTTGGATTTCTCAGGATACATTAGTGTCAGTGAAAGCATTATTTTAGGATGTGCATTAGCACTTAATAATATGGCAAATGGAATTGGGGCAGGACTTGCAGGTATAAATCCTTTTGTGACATCAATATTTGCATTTATAATCAGTTTACTTTCTATTTGGGCTGGCATTAAACTTGGGCATGATTATATTCAAAATTTTTTAGGAAAGCTTTCGGCTCCATTAGCTGGAATTATACTTATAATAATAGGGATTTATGAAATTATATTTTAAGTCGAGATGCAAGAGGCAAGTTTTCCTTGGGCGAAATAATACCATATAGAAAAAGAAAGTCCGCAGATCATGTTTACTAAATCTGCGAACCTTTTTATTTTATTATTTCTCGGTTTTAGCTGATAAATATTCAATAACTTGAAAAGTTGAATTTTAGAATTATAAGTTTATATTTTTTTTACATTCAATACTCTCATTGAGTTTAAAACTGCAATTAATGCTACGCCAACATCTCCGAAAACTGCCTCCCACATTGTGGCAAAACCTAAAGCACCAAAAACTAAAAGAATGATTTTTATACTTAATGCAAAAACGATATTTTGAACTACGATGCGTTTTGTCCTTGATGCTATCTTTAAAGCTGTTACTAGTTTAGAAGGTTCATCATTCATAATTACTATATCAGATGCTTCAATAGCAGCATCTGAACCTAAACCACCCATAGCTACTCCAATATCTGCTCTGGAAAGTACGGGAGCATCATTTACACCATCACCAACAAATAACAATTTTTCTTTATTAGACATATTTTTATATAGGCTTTCTAGTATTTCAACCTTTTGTTGTGGTAAAAGTTCTGAGTAAACTTCATCAATACCTAATTTCTCGGCGATTATAGTAGCAACTTTTTTATTGTCCCCAGTAAGCATAACAATTTTTTTGATGCCAATCTTTTTAAGTTCTTTTATAGCAACTTTTGAATCATCTTTTATTTCATCGGAAATTATAATATAACCAGCATAAACCTTATCAATAGCAACATGAATTATGGTTCCAAAGGAATCTATATTTATATGCTGAATATTATTATTATCCATAAGTTTTGAATTACCAGCGAGTATATTTTTACCATTAACATCAGCGCTAACACCATAGCCGGAAAGCTCAGTGTAGTTTGATATATTGTTTGTGTCTATGGGCATATTGTAGTATTTTACAATGGATGTTGCGATTGGGTGATTTGAATAGCTTTCAGCAAAGGCTGTATACTGGAGTAATGTGTTTTTATCAAATTTTGTGTTTGCAAAAATTTCAGTTACATTAAATACACCTTTTGTTAAAGTTCCAGTTTTATCAAAAACTACTATACTGGCATCATTAAGTGCTTCTAAATAGTTACTTCCTTTAACAAGAATGCCTTTTTTTGAAGCGGCACCGATTCCACCAAAGAAACCCAATGGAACTGATATTACAAGAGCACATGGACAAGATATAACAAGGAAAATTAAGGCTCTATATAACCAGCTTGAAAAAGCAGCTCCAGGAATAATAAGAGGTGGTATAAATGCTAGTGCTAATGCTGAAAATGTAACAATGGGAGTATAATACCTAGCAAATTTAGTTATAAAGTTCTCAGCATTTGCTTTTTTTGAACTTGCATTTTCGGTTAACTCTAAGATTTTTGCTATGGAAGATTCTCCAAAGACTTTTTCAACTTTCACAGTTAAAACGCCAGTGGTATTTATAAAACCACTTAGTACGGTACTTCCTACTTCTACTTCTCTCGGAACCGATTCACCTGTGAGGTTTGAAGTATTCATAAGAGATTTTCCATCTATAACATTACCATCAAGAGGAACTTTTTCACCAGGTTTTATAATTATTATATCACCAACATTTACATCATTTGGATCCACTTTTTTTAGGTCAGTACCTATCTTTAGGTTTGCAAAGTCAGGCTTTATATCCATAAGGGCTGAGATGGATTTTCTTGAATGATTCACAGCAATTCCTTGCAGGAACTCACCAATTTGATAAAAAAGCATAACCCCAACAGCTTCTGGATATTGTTTAATTGCCAAAGCACCAATGGAAGCAATACTCATTAAAAAATTTTCATCAAATATTTCGCCTTTTAAAATATTTTTAAAAGATTTAACAAGAACTTCTGAACCTATTAATAAGAAGGAAATAATATATAATGGAAGTTTTATATTTGAACTATTGGTTAAGAAGAAGGTAATTAGGTAAATAATTGCGCCAAATATTATTAGTAATAAATCTTTTTTTTCTTTTAACCTATCTATAAAGGTTTGATTTATATGGATATCTTGTTTTGATTCAACCTTTTTGTAATTTTTCACTTTTTCCTTAACAATTACATCAGGCTCAATACGATTAATTATTTGTTTTGACATTCCCATAACGTTAGATATATTTTCTGGCATATCTACTTCAATTGTAAGAACTTTATTTATAAAATTCATTGATGCATTATTTACTCCAGGTAAATCTTTGACTCTTGTTTCTATTTTTGCGGCACAGTTAGCGCAGCATAATCCTTCTAGTAATAATTCTTTTTTTGTATTTTCAGCCATAAAAACGCCTCCTTCTATTGCTATAATATGAAACTTTTATATATTGGCGAGCAGAGAAACATTTTGTTATATATGTAATTGGTTAGTCGAATTTTATTTTTCGGTTAGATGGGCAAGACCTTGATTAAATATTTGTTTAACATGGTCATCATCTAAGGAATAATAAACAACTTTGCCAGCTCTCCTATATTTAATAAGTTTTGCAGTTCTTAATGTTTTAAGCTGGTGGGACACGGAAGATTGTTTCATTCCTAGTAAGGCTGCAATATCACATACACACATTTCTGAAAGTGATAGCACATGTAAGATTTTAACTCTTGTTGTGTCTCCAAATATTTTATATAAATCGGATAAATCATAAAGTAACTCCTCATCTATCATATGTGACCTGACATTTTTGATTATATCAGGGTGGATTACGTTACAATCACAGACATCTATTTTTTCTTTTTCAGAAAACATTTTAATCACTCCTCATATGCACATATGCTCATGCGTTCATATATAATATATGATAATTATAGAAATTTGTCAACATTTTTAAGAAAATTAAGGATGGATAAATAGTGAAAATATAGAATTGAAGTATAAAGCTATTTTACTGAAATACATTATTAAAAACTTAGCTCAAAAAATAATATAAGCGTTCTAAATATTAGAACGCTTATATGGTTGCGGGAATAGGACTTGAACCTATGACCTTCGGGTTATGAGCCCGACGAGCTACCAACTGCTCCATCCCGCGATATTAAGTTGTTAAGACATGTTATGCCAATATGCTTTCATAGTAACTATGGTTGCGGGAATAGGACTTGAACCTATGACCTTTGGGTTATGAGCCCAACGAGCTACCAACTGCTCCATCCCGCGATATTAAATTGTTAAGACTTTGTTATGCCAATGTGTTTGCATAGTAACTATGGTTGCGGGAATAGGACTTGAACCTATGACCTTCGGGTTATGAGCCCGACGAGCTACCAACTGCTCCATCCCGCGATATTAAATTGTTACGTCTTTCCTTGCCGCTCTGTTAGTATAGTTTATTTAACTATATAAGTCAAGGGTAATAGAGAAAGCTTGATGATTTATGCTATAGAGATTATAATTATAGCTATAAAAATAACTTGGAATGGAGATGCAAAATATTATGAAAATTGCAATTGCTAGTGATCATGCTGGGTTCCCTTTGAAAGAAGAGGTAAAGGTATATTTAGAGAGTAAGGGACATATTGTACGGGATTTTGGAACATTTAGTGAAGAATCAAGTGATTTATCAGATTTTGTGTACCCTGCAGCATTATCTGTTGCAAAGGGTGAGGCAGAACGTGGAATATTTATTGATGGTGTTGGTTATGGTAGTGCTTTAATTGCCAATAAGATATATGGATTAAATGCTGCTGTTTGTCAGGATCCATTCTGTGCAAAATTAGCTAGAATGCACTCAAATACCAATGTTCTTTGCATAGGGGC
>Ga0255362_1000297_pt1 | contig 11532 bp, 11 predicted proteins | sample GFST75r2metaG_FD_186000 | JGI IMG/M metagenome (GOLD analysis project Ga0255362, IMG submission 186000)
TGTTTTGTTCTTTCTTCTATCTCCTTTTCTGTGAGAACATTTTTGTCGATATTATAAATTGGATAGCTCTGATAACCTTTCTTTTTAGTTACTTCGTCCTTACCCTCTTTCTCTGCTTTTTCGCCTCTTATTTCACTTGCAAATTTACGGTAAGTTTTGATGATATAACCGGCTTTTTTGATTCGATTAGTAATATTAGTCTTCTCGGTTTTAGCTTCTTGACTAGCAGATTTAAAATCATCTCTTATTCTATCAGACTTTTCGATATCAAAGAAATTGTCACCTGCTGTTTTAAGTAATTGTTTTCTAAACTCAGCCTTTTGGGTAGGACCATTCACTAACACCACCACTCTTTTAAAGTGAGACAATTTTTTATCTGCTTTTTGCGGATCGGTTTTCGCGATTTTAGCTTCTAGACGACACTTCTCAAAAAAACCTATAGCAGAACCCGATTTTCCGGTTCCCGTGTCAGAAATATCCAACATGTCATCATATTCTCTCATAAAACGATGTGCGAATTCCTGATGATTAAAAAATTTGAAATTTCCTGGTTGTAATTTCTCACTCGCATCAGAAATTAACTCAACATATTCTTTCTTGTCGCTCAGAAAATCTTGAAAATTTGCCGTCAAAGATGAAGGATAAGATTCGAGTAAATCACTAAGTTGTATATCAGCATCAGTGGCCATTTTACTTTTATTTACTTATATATAAAAATTCAATTTTTTTATTTCAAATCATTTTTTTTTATTTTTTTATTCTATCGTTAGTGTAAATACTTGGTGAACCATTGAAATTTATAATTATATTAGTGTTTGATATCTATAATACTTTTCGTATCGTCTTACAAATCAGGTTAAAAATACTACCGTTTGGTAATATTTTTTTTTTAATGTTGTTAATTTTTAATGCAAAGCAAATAGACGTTTACGAGCTGCATTGCACTCATTTGCTAACCAAAAATCACAAATATTGTCTAATATCTCCTTCGGTATACCTTGATCTAATAATTTTTTAAAAGTAGCTAGTCGTTCGTTAGAAATACCTACTTGGACAGATCGGTAATGTTTACCATACCATTCGCGAGGATCAGCAATCACAGGATTAAATTTGCCAAAATTTTGTCCACCTGAATTTTCATGACGCCATGATAAATATACATCCAAATTTTCTTTGATTTTTTCTACATAATAATCCCATCGTTTTTGGTACAAACGATTGGCTTCTTGTTCGTCTCCATCCACAAAATAAGCCAAAGCAAACGGTTTATAATCCTCACCCATAATATTGCGAAAAGTATCCCGAAACTGGGGATGATATAGTTCGGTAGTCTCACAAATTCCGATACTCTTCCTAATAATTTCATCATTCAATTCGAGAAGATTTCGGTAATCTTCTGATGCGAAGACTAATTTATGATAACTACCTTTTCCCAAATGCCACCAATTAAACCAAAAACTATTTTTTTCGTCATCACCGTAATCAGATTTTTCATAATCATATTTTTCATAATCATATGACGAAAAAGAGAAAACTTTACCTTTTTCATGTCGCAATTTACCATCGGGTGTTTTAATATCATCATAATAAGTACTCGGTAACCCTGGTAACAAAATTTTAAATCCCTTCCCTGTATATTTGCTGATACGGTGACCATGTGACAAACTTCGTTGCGTTAGATCCAACGGGAACGCTTTCATCGCATTAGCTAACGCTCCGTCTATAGTAGCAAAAAATCCGTCAGTAAGATTATAACCTAGGCGGCAAGCAGCCAGATCGAATCCTAATAAAACTTGATCTTTCGTTTCATAAACTCTCTTAATGAATTGAATTTTCAAATTAATGTCGTAATCAACCGTAATGACGCCACGAGATAAGTAATAAGTTTCGTGCTCAGCATGATTACTAAGATATTTTAAACACTTTTCCAGTAGAATCTCAGTTTGATCTATCGATAACCCATGAAAAAATAGATCGAAATCATTAGGGTCTTGATCTTTTAAAAGATGAACAATAGCGCCGCCGCAGAGAGAAATATGTCCTTCCCCCAATTCAAGAATTTTACATATAATTGGATAGTTTACCTGAAGAACTTCTTTAACATCCACGTACTCGACATACTTTTCCTTGCGATTGCCTGTCGCCAAATCGTAATCATAACCGCGATAGTTATTACCATCCGATCCTATTTGATTGTAGTCAACACTGTCGAATTGACTAAAATACTGTTCCCATGTCTGCAATTGTTCGAACCCTACTAGCTCAGCACAACCGTTCGTCTTATCCAACAAATTTGACAGAAAAGCATCATTAATTAACAACTCCGTTGCATCATGAGATAACACATTTTTGTTATCGACTGCTTGTTTTGCAATGACTTTTTTGGTATTTTTTCGATTCATGTTTCTGATTTATTCAATTCAGAATTATGTAAAAAATATCATTTTTTTATATATGACGCCATATATAATATTAATCAATATCAAGTAATTGGTTTCGATATTTCTTGTAACCACCTTCCAAAAAATGGTACAGTGATAATTCTCCTCTATTTTCGAGAGTTTGCTTAATGTGAGGTAACCATTCTTGATCATGTTCGGGGTGTTTTTGATAGTGTTCTTTTACTAAAGCAGCTCGTTTTTGATAATTTTGCAATGTTTCTTCCATTTTCTTCCTCAAACTCTCGTATTCGGAGTAATGTTTAATAGCCAAATAACATTGGCGTTTATAATGTTCTACTGAATCGGGATTGGTTTCCTCTTCAGCCTCCTTTACTAACCCTTTTTCAATTCTAATACGCTTTTCGTATTGCTGTTGTTCCTGTTTAAATTCCGCATTTTCTAACTCGATCAATTTTCCTTTATCATCAACCGAAATATTAGTGATAGCTGCTGAAGGTATCTTATTCGTCAATTGTACTGCAACGGCGTAACGCGCTCGAAAAAAATGAGAATGTCCTGTCGTTTCAATTAATCGCGCAATTTCTTTGTCAGCTTCATCTCGGTCAGAAAAACTTCCCAAAAGACATAACATTCCGTAAAGATCATCTATAGTACCATCTTCTTGTTTGATATCACGATTTAGTGCATAAGTAAAAACGTTCCATTGATGGCATTGATTTCGTGGTTTCAGTTGTATTACCTTTTGCAAACTACTTCGATTTACAGGCTTTGGAATTGTTTCCCCTCCGATTAATGGTTTATCCGAATTGTCCATTGTTTGGCACGAATAGCGCTATTTTGATTAAATATATTTACAGTAATATATTTATATTTAATTAGTTTTTATTTGATTTTTACGTACAACAATGACACGAAGTGCAGATAACCGTTAACTCCGGTTCCTCTGATAATACAAGTAATTTGGGGTCAATAATTTTTAATCGTTCACATAATTCAGTGGTTAAATTAACCCTAGAAGCAAATTCTGGCTTACGATACATACTCATAAACTTAACCGCTAGTTCCTTGTAACCATTAATCTTATCATTAGATGGTAAATCTGCTAATATTTGTCCATAGAAAAATGCTTTTGGAGTATTAATGCTTTGATTATGATCTGATATGCATAACATTTTATTATCTTTTGTTTCCAGCCATAAGATATCATCGATTCCATCATCATCAGCAAGATTATCAATATCCAGCCAATAACCGTACATAACTTTAGCAGAAGCAATATGTGAAACATGGGTATTCTGAATCAAGCAATAATATTTACCTTCAATACCAGGATAAGTTTGCTGCCACAAATCAATAATAGTTTGACTTGGAATCGCTGATGATATCGTTAAAACATCAGGATCATAATTATGGCGATCATAAAGTCCATCGATACGATCAAATTTGATCCCAATAAATTCATGGTCTTTGGATGGGGCACAAAATCTTTTGAATGGAGCTATCGGTTTCATGTTTTCGTTGCAAGTACCGTATATCAAAATGTGATATGACATTTAAAAATTATATTATAAACAATATAATTCATTTTTTTTATAAGGCGTTCATTGTTGCTGAAACCGTAATAGTTACAGATTTTTGTTCTGTCTTTTTATTACTTTCAGCTTCAAAATATAATTTCGCAGTTGGGACGAAAATACTATTAATCCAGTAGTGATCAACTTTTGGTGGTAAAACGTGTTGATCAAGACACTTCACCGTCCATCCCTTCGCCAAATAGTTTTTATTGATTCTCTTAATCGCAGAGGCGATTAATATATTTTTACTTTTGTCGTCCACTATTCTTTTGACATAACTATCAAGCATTTTGACTTGCTTTTCTTTGATATCTTTGATCAAATAAGCATAAGTAGAAGGATGTTGGCCTGTTCCATTCTCATAAAACGGTCTTCCCCGTATATACCTCACTGTTAAACAATTAACGTTAAAATCATCAACAGGAAGAGTTGGAGAAACTACTACATCAACAAAAGAAATAAACTTGTTACTGTAATACAGTTGATATTGCTGTCTACCAAATACATAATGAGCCGTACCAGCCTCATATGATGATTGTTTATTGGATTCCGTTAAAAGATAGTTTTTATCTAACAATTGAAGGAAAAATTTAGCATCTTCAATGAAAGTATCAGCATCTTTTTGTTCTATGAACCAAATGTCAACATCGTTGAAAATGGCCTTGGTTAACGATCATAGAAACTAACACATCTCGAACGAAACCACCGAAACATTTTCCGTTAGTTCTGCCAGCAACTTCTAATAATTTTATTAAGATTGCAAATTCTCGTGGTTGTTTCCAAGATGGTACATCATCTTTGGTCCGTTCTAGTGTAAATTTAGGATCATACCAGATTCCAGTTTGTAATTTTGATTCCATCTTTTTATTTGTCGGTTCTTTTTTGATATAGATATCAATTAAAAATATATATATTTTTTCAATTTTTATTTTTTATTTAATTGGTGATTGGTCAAGAGAAAAAATTAATACTTGTCTAACCGATAATGGGGCAATCCATTTAAATCCTTCACTATTTACTTTATAGGATGTACAACGATTTTCATTTATGTGCACTCTTATCATATTATTTTTGTATGATAATTTGACACTATTACCATTTTCCATAATAAACCACATGTCGGCTCCACGCATGAAATTGTCGATTGAGCATATTATTGAAGTTTCGTTTTTAATATCCCGATAAAAACGAATTAATTTATGGTTATAATAGTACCAGACTCCAATGTGCTCGTATCCTACACCAATCAACAATCCCTTGTTATCATTTTTATCAATTAATTGGAAAATATCTTCGTTATCGGATAAAATATCTGGAGATGATGTTGATGCTATTTTACTTGACGGACTATCGCATTTTACGTCGGATGATGAAGCGATAGTGATAAATTTGTCGTTACAGTTATTAGTCATTTTATATTGGTTAATATAAAACTATATACGGTTTTTTTTATTTACAATGTAAATCTTTCTAATTCTTCAGTGTTTAAAGGTTTGATCCATTGTTGTTTTAGGCGCTGAATGATTAATACGGTCAACTGATTCTCGTGATAAGTAATTACAGTTTTAGCATTATAAAATAATATTCACTTTGAATTTTTGGACGTCTGTGAATCAATGATGTTTTGTTCGCACTATTTTTATATATAAAAATAGTGCCATCGCTGTGAATCATTAACATAGCTTGACCTTCATGCCCTTTAAAAAAAATTATCCTCTTTTTCTTCCACTTTATAATCTATAGGAGAAATAAACAGTATTTTGGTTCACTGGTTTCTGTCAGATATTCGATTATTTTTTATAGTGTGAAATGAACAAGTTCTTCGGTTGTTAGTGGTGCAATCCATTTAATATTGTTGTCAGAAATTTTAAAGCAACCCAATTAATTGTTTTTATCATTAAGCAGCCATTCTGATATTTTATAGTTGCATTCATACCGTTTTCCATCATAAAACGAAATTCATCTTCATCACTTAAAAGAAATATACCAAACTGAATAGAGTAAATTGACGAGATTATGTCAATTGCGTTCTTATAAAAACATATTAATTTGTTATCATAGCCTGACCGTCGTGATCACCAAAATAATTTCTTGTACTGTTACGTTTTAGCAATAATTTTTGCTTTTCATCCCGTTCCTTCTTAAGCTTTTCTTGTTCTTGTAATTCTTTTTCCTCGCGTTCTTTATTATCCTTTTGTAATTGTTCCTTATAATCAGCTGAAGAGATAGATGATATTTTAATATCGTTATTTTGTGGGAAAATGGACGTAAACATTTCTAATTTAAGTATTTTTAAATTAGAAATCATTTTTTTTTATGAAGTAAAATTCTTGAGTTCTTCCATAGTTAATGGAGCGATCCAGTTTATATCTTCATCGGAATACACATCGATATCCCAATTTTCTATTTCTATTTCTAGCGTTATTAGATTTTCACCGTATTCCACAATAATTCTGTTACCATTTTCCATAATAAAATTATATTTATTTATGGAATGTTTGTATTTAATGGAGCAGATTGATTTTGTCTGATCTGTAATATCTTGATAAAACATTACTAACTTATTCTTTGATAAATACCATTTACAATCAATATCCACTAGTAACATAGCTTGATTTTTATGTTCCTCAAAATAGCAACCCGAAATTTTTTGTTCTCCTCTGGATTGATATTCTTGGGGTGATTTTAAAATTGGGTGGTTATGAGGACCATCTACATTTTTAAAAGGGTTGGGTTGGGTTGGTTCTTTTGGTAAGCTTTCGGATTGTCTAGTAATCCTGCTAAACCTAATGAGCTCGATAAATCTAGATCAGATTCTTTAGGTGTTGGGTTATGATGATGTGGCAAGTAACTTTTAGGCTTTGGATTACTGAAAGGCAAGGGAAGACCTTTAATCATCGAATTATAATAACGTGGTGGTGGGGTACTTTTAGTAATATTGGGATTTTTCAGTGAAGGTAATCCCATCATACGACGATACAATTTTTCGACAAAAAATGGTTTAATTAGAGGTTTAAAGATTTCATTAAGCCATTTTTTGTCGATGATATGGGGAAACGCACAATCACCCGAATATTTAATTGTCCAGTTTTTTGACAAAAATTCACCGTTTATTCTTTCGATAAATATGTCATCTTTTAATTCTCCTGATAATATTTTTACCAAGTAATCATTCAGTATATAAACGCATTTTTCTTTGATATTTTTAATAAAAATATCGCTTTGATCGAAGTCTTCATCGTCGAGTAATGATAATTCTTCGTCATAATAACTAGCAGTTAAGTAATTAACATCGAAATCATTTACTGGACAATTACTCGATACTATCATGTTAATAATACAAGCAAACTCACCATTAAGACGGTATCGGTAGTGTTCCGAATCAGATTTATGATGAGAATAATCATTTTTAAGAGGAATTTTTTCTAATTCATAAGAATTAACAGACCAAAATGTATTATGAAGAAAATCATTAAAGGAATTGCTTGAAGGAAACCAGATATCGACTTCGTTATCTGTTTCTATACATTTCCCTTTTAGATCCGGGACAATAACATCTCTAACAAATGTACCGATACACTTGCCCTTTTTACTGCTCGTATAAGATAAAATACTTTTTATTGATTTTTACTACTGGAAAACCAAAATATAATTATATATCGTTCATGATATATAATCGTCTAACTCCATGTGAAGTTTGTATAGTGATGTTTGGTAAGACTGATTTGTGGGAATTGTAAAATTATTTCATTATTTTCGTAAGACATTACCACTTTGCTATCGTTGTCTAGTGTAAACAATAATGAATTGCCCTCTTGAAAACAAGAAACAGAAGAAATATTTTCGGTTTCTAATAGTACTCTTTGGTTACGAGATAACGTGCTATTATGATAAATCCAAAAATTGTGCATTAAGTATGACTCATATATTGTCAAAGTTTTACCTTGGTTGTCAGCTAAAAATTGAATAATATTCATAGTTCTTAACTATTTTTCTTTTAATTAAGAACAAATAAAATAAAGAAAAAATGATTCACATTTTTTTAATTATAGTTAATAAAATTGAAGTTACGCGTGCGCAAAATAAATAAAATGAGTAACATCGATAATAATACCCAATTGAATTGCAAAAAGTTTTGCGAAGAAGACCTCGTTTATTTTCGTACTATCGATAGGGTTAGAAATGCTGAACTTAACGCTTACGATTTGAGAAAAGAACAATTAGCAGAAGATGAACAATGGCAAGCTTCATGTGAGTGTTACGGTCCGGATGAATGGAACGATAAATGGGACAAGGATAGATTAGATCAATTGCATGATCAAAAAATAAAAGAAGTAAACGAAGTGAAACGCTTACTAGATGAGGTGTATAATGACACGAAAATTGTTTACAATAGTGAATATAAATCTTATGATATTTTTACTTGCGAGATGATGAAATTATTCCAGCTTGATATTAAGGCATCATCATTTTCAATTGGAACGCTAAAAATGTTTCTAGTTACCGGTTATAACCTGAACAAGTCGGATAAAATTAGTTCAGCCAATAAAGTTGTAATATCTCAGAACTTGTTTTTAATTTCAACTTATATGATTAATGTGTTGATTGATGATTTGTATCATATGAAAAATGACTATGCTCCTGCAAAAGACATCAATAATGTATTCGAAATGGTCAGCTCTCCCGATCGCATTGAGCGGATTTTAGAGGATTTCGATTCTTCGGTTAACCAAGAAGAGTTTAAAAAGGAAGTTTTGGAATTAAAGCAAAGTAACTTGGAACAATACTTTATTGAAATAATTAAATATAATGCTGCTTGTGAAGGACAAGGACAAGAACCGGAACACGAACCAGAACACGAGCATGAACATGAACCGGAACATGAACCGGAACACGAGCATGAACATGAACCGGAACACGAGCATGAACATGAACCGGAACACGAGCATGAACATGAACCAACTGATCCAAATAAACCACGCAAAAAAATCTGTTGTGCTACTAGAGTATGTTCCGGTTGCAAGCAAGATGTTAAGTGCTCAGCGGTAGTTAACGAAGAAAATTGTACGATAACATGTCTTAAACATAAACAACGTCGAACAGCTAAAGATGAAGCCGAACAAAAACGTTTACAAACGTTAGTAACAATTAATAATAATGTTGAAGAGGGACAACCAAAACCGATGAGATTTTGTGTTGCCCGTAAAACTAAGAACAGTGACCAATTATGTGGGAACAATGTCCTAGAAGACAAAATATTTTGTGAAAAACACTGTCAAGATAACACCGAAAAATATTTATTACCCGACGAACAAAAATGTGTCCATATTATTACTCGAGGAAACCGTAAAGGCGGTATTTGTTGCGAACCCATTTTTGCTAACAAGCGATGCCTCGCACACCAAAAAGAATATCACGCAGAAGTAAAATGTGAATTTAAATGGCTTTTCCCTGATCCAAGATCAGGTTATACTTGTGGCAAAGTTACCAGAAACAATAAAAAGTTTTGTGGTACTCACAAAAGAGGACAAAAGAAACCAATCGAAGATTTTGGTATTTGTAAAGGCCTAAAAGTCGACAAAACACAGTGCACGCACAAAGCCAAAAGTAACGGATACTGTGGTGTACATATCCGACAGGTGCCGCCGAAAGAGCGACCAGCGCCTGAACATCCAATCGAAAGAGAGGAACATGATGACGACGAAAAAAGAGTCGTCGGAGAGGAAAAAGAGGAGGAAAAAGAGGAGGAAAAAGAGGAGGAAAAGCAAAAGAAAGTTGCTAGAGATGGTCTTTGTTCTGCTATTTGTGGAAACAAGAAACAATGCGAAAATCGCGCTAGATATGGAGATGTTTGCGGTAAACATGTAAGTAAAACCGAAAAAACTAAAGTAAGCAAGTCAGTCAAATTAGTAAAAACTGAGTGTCTCGCTTATACTCAAAATCATAAACACTGCACTCGCAAAGCCAATAATGGTTCGCAATTTTGTGCTCAACATGCAGATTACAATGGAATAAAATATGTACCTCCTACTACCAAAGTAGTTGTAGAAGATGATGAAAAAGTTGTTGTCGAGTCTGAAGAGGAATTAGATGAGGATGAAATTAATACCGCCGTAGCAATTTCAACAGCTACAAAATTAAGAAAAATTGTAGTTGCTCCTCGTAAAATCAAAAAGATTTCCGTAACAGGAGAAGAAATTGAAGAAGACGAAGAAATGGCTGATGTTTGTCAAGAGGAAGAAGAGGAAAATAGTCCGCTTCCTAAGTTAATTTTAACAGCAGAAGACCTGAACGAAGTTATAGTTCCTTATCCTAAATTAACCGAGCAAGATAAGGAAAAAGTTGTCTTTTTACCAAAACGTACTCCGGTACCATTGAATCCAAAAATCATTGAAGCGGTTGAGGCAGTAACTGGATGGACTGACGAACAAATCAATAAAATGAAAAAGAGAAAGATTTATAAAACCATTAAAAGATCTGATGGTTCGTTTGATCTCGAAAAGACTGTCGAAGGAGCCAAACATAATTTGGTGGTATATTATCAAGAAGCTGATAATGAATGTAAACGTATTGTAAACAGCTCCAAAACGATCTTTAAACAGTATAATAAATATAAGTGTTTGGATCTAAGTTTCTCTTTCGGTCGATTATTTGATTTTAGCGCCATGCAAGATTTCTCGTCTCGCCAAAAAATCGTCGAAGAATGCAGAATTCGCGCGCAACAATTGAAAGCGATAGTGAAAAAGCGAAACACCGCGCTGCAAGGATTGCCAACATATCCAGGTAGTTATGTTCTTCCTAATATAGATTATTTATTGGCAAAATTCAAAGAAGCGAGCCAGACCTTGAGAAAAACGAACACAATGGCCATAAAATGGCGTAAAATTGATGATTCAATGATACCTATTAATCTGGAAAGAAAATACAAAAATTTCTATGGATTATTTGGAGAGTATGATAGTACACAAATAGCAGAAGAAAAAGACCGGCTAGAGATGAGAATGAAACGTGATGACGAGATTCATGAATGGTTACTCAAAGTTCAGATAGAAGCAATTCTATCTTACCGCCAGGCAATGATTGATGGTGACAATCTTAGTTGTCCAGAAAATTTCAAGACTAACCTTTTAATTGAACTAAAATCAAATTCCGTAGATTATTCTAGAACCGAGTTCATGACTGGGATGAAAATCGCCGATTGGATCGACCACGTTATGGCAAACTATCACTATGATAGTTCAAAGGATTTAGTAACACCTATCGATCTAGAGGACGAGGATATTAATGACGCAGAAAATGCTGAAGATGAAGAAAATGATGATGGTATGAATATGTCTCCTAAAGTGGACCAGAAACCGATATTTGATAAGAATAGTTTTTTGAGAATCAAACTACCAGAACCAACTATTGGTGAATCAAAAGCTATCGAATTTAACTGGATTTTCCCAAATTCAACGCGTTACTAATTTACGTCTTTGATTAATTAAATGCGATCGATATATGCGATTAATATTTTTTTAATTGATGATATTTAACAAGGGGCACAAAATCGATCC
>Ga0255362_1000298_pt1 | contig 11504 bp, 9 predicted proteins | sample GFST75r2metaG_FD_186000 | JGI IMG/M metagenome (GOLD analysis project Ga0255362, IMG submission 186000)
ACGTACTAGAACAGCTCGGATACCAAGCAGAGAACGGGACCTGGCGTAACTTTTACCTTACCGGTGCACATGAACTGCGAAATGGAGTAAATCCAATTCAAGTTCCCAGTACTACCACTCCAGATTCCATAAGAGCCATGACCCTAGATATGTTCTTTGATTATCTGGGCGTGCGCTTAAATGGCCCTAAGGCAGCAGACAAGAAGATCACCATGAATTTCGAATTCCCAGACACTAAGGAAAAGTACGTTCTCAGCTTGAGGAACGGTGTTTTAAACCATAGACCACATAGCCAGGATGCTGATGCGGACGCCTCCATAATCATAAACCGAGCAGTGTTGAATAGATGGATTTTGGGCGAAACTACCATTGACCAAGAGATCAAATCCGGTGCCGTTAAGATCCAAGGTAAAATAGAATTATTAAGCGAACTAATAAATTTAATGGACACTTTTGACGTGTGGTTCAACATTGTAACGCCTTAACATGTAGTCATTTGAAAAACTAACCGATTAAAAAAAAATGATTGTACCGTAACACACCGCCAAAACCGAGACTTTTGGTACATTTTTTTATAATTCAGAACTATTTTTTATTATTTTTTATAGACTATTATAATAACTACATTCTATCTCATTTTTTTTTAAAGAATTTTTATGAACATATTAAATCTTTTCGAGATTTTTATATTATTTTGTTAATGGTATTTGAAATTTTGAATTTTTAAATAAAGATCAAAAAATATTTATCATAATAAGATATGTATGAATAGACCCTATTAGATTTTTATTAAATAATAACTCTATATTGTTTATATCAATCAGGTTTTTCAAAATTTAATAGTGTTCCATAAAATTAAACGGATCAAAACCGCCCGAAATCCATATATCCACCCAGAAGACCATAAAGAATGGAACATTAACCATGGTTGATAATGGTATTAGCATTGAACCTGAATATAAAAAACAAATCTTTGAAGTATTTAAAATGTTACACTCGAGAGGAGTATCCCGGCTCGGGCATAAGACTGTGGTTTCAACTTCTACTTCACCATCCCTAAAACACTTTAAAATATTCATATTTTAATTTAAATTATTTCTATGAGAAAAAGACTATGAATCTTAAACCTAATATATTGATAGTTGAGGATAATCCCGCAGATGTACGTCTGATTAAGGAAATTTTAAAGGAAGCAAATATCTCTCATAAACTTTATCACGCCCAAGACGGTGCAATAGCACTCCAAATGCTACACTTGGAAGGTGAGTATTCTGATTTTCCACAACCGGATCTAATTTTATTAGATATGAATCTTCCTAAAAAAGATGGAAAAGATATTATTAGAGGAATAAAACAAGACAATAAATTAAATAATATACCAATCATCATAATGACATCATCCTTACCAGATATCGAAAATAATCCCGATGCAAAATTAGCAGATGCACTCATATTAAAACCGACAAACCTGGAAGAATTTAATAAAATAGCAAACTGCATTCAACAAGTATTGAACAAATAAAAATAAATAAAAAAATCCTATTATACTTATATGATTAAATCGTTTAAAATTGCTTTAAGAATTTATTCTAAATTTAATATAATCATCAAGGTGGTTTATAGATAAATAGTAATTTATATTACATTAATTAATCAAATCTGAGTGGTATGATGAAGCATCATATATCAAATAATGTTTATAAATCTATTTTTGAATCTAATATGGATGCTATCTTAATCATTAGCTGCGAATATAAGATATTGGATGCTAATCCTGCTGCAGAGTTGCTTTTCGGTTATTCTCATGATGAAATAATTAAACTTAGCAGATCGGAACTCGTAAACACCAATGAACCTAACTTATCTGCCCTATTAAACGAATTAAACATTGAAGATAAAGCAAAAGGTGAAATCACATTTATAAAGAAAGATAGCTCGAAGTTCCCTGCTGAAATATCCGCCATCCGCTTAGTAGATGAAAATGATAAACAAATATTGATGAATATTAGGGACATCACCGATCACAAGCGGGTTGAAGAGTCTTTGTTAGAGACTAATATCAAGCTTGATGCCGTCATCGGAAGTATGAATGATGCGGTATTTATATCTGATGTTAAAGGGAATTTCATCGACTTTAATGAGGCTTTCGCTACATATCATAGGTTCAAAAACAAAGAAGAATGTTATAAGACGCTTAAAGATTTCACGGATTATATTGATGTTTATTTTGACGACGGAACCTTAGCACCCCTAGATATGTGGGCGGTTCCACGAGCGCTTAGAGGTGAAAAAGTATCCAACGCTGAATATATACTTCGTAGAAAGGACACTAGTGAGATTTGGTGGGGTAGTTATAGTTTCGGACCGATACATGATAATGACGGTGCAATTATCGGTTCTGTAGTTGTTGGACATGAAATCACTCACCGCAAGCGTGCCCAGAAGGCGTTGCAAGAGAGTGAGGAAAAATATCGCAATATTGTTGAAAATATTCAGGATGCCTATATCAGGGCAGATAAAGAAGGTAAGATCATCATGGTAAGTCCTTCTGCTGCAAAAATGTATAGTTTTAATTTTACACTAGAAATGATAGGGCTTTCTATTATGTCATTTTACTTAAAACCAGAAGATAGAGATTATGTGCTGGATGAATTAAAGAAACATGGTAAATTGGAGGATATTGAGGCGGAAGCAGTACGAAAAGATGGTACCGTTTTTTGGGTGTCTCAAAATGTTCAGTATTATCATGATGAAGATGGTCAAATTCAAGGCACTGAGACTTTTGTTCGTGACATCACCCATCGTAAGAAAGTTGAAGAGACGCTTAGTGTTAGTGAAGAAAATTATAGGCATCTTGTGCAATACGCGCCCACATCCATTTATGAAATAGATTATAATGGTCCACGGTTCAAGAGTGTAAATGACGCCATGTGTCAATTTTCAGGTTATTCAAGAGAAGAATTGCTCTCTATGAACCCTTTTGACATGTTGGATTCTGAAAGCAGGGAAATTTTCCGAAATAGAATTAGTGAAGGGTTAGCTGGAGAAAAGATAGCTGAAAACGTTGATTTTAAAGTATTACATAAGGATGGTCATAAACTGTGGGCTAGTCTTAACGTTAAACCAACCTATACTGATGGAAAACTGGATGGTGCTCTTGTTGTAGGTTATGATATTACAAAGCGTAAGAAGTTAGAGGAAAAGAGGCAAAAACTATTTGAGCAGGTGCAACTAATTAATGAGGAGTTAGAGGCTTCGAATGAAGAATTACAGTCCACTACTGAGGAGTTACGGGTAGCTAATGAAGAGCTTCAACAACAGGAATATGAATTGTTAAATATCAATCAAGCCCTGCGGGAAAGTGAATTAAGACATCGTCGATTTTACGAATCAGGGTTACTTGGAGTGATTTACTGGAACACTGATGGTAATATCATAGATGCTAATGATAAGTTCTTAGAGATGATAGGGTACACGCGCGAGGAGTTAGAGTCAGGCCGAATCGACTGGGCTAAAATGACCCCGCCAGAATATCAGTATCTGGATGAGCGCTCTCTTATTGAACTTAAGGCAAGTGGCGTTAACAAGATGCCGTTCGAGAAAGAGTATATTCGCAAGGATGGTTCACACATTCCAATAATAGTCGCCGGCGCCATGCTAGATAAGGCACGTATTAACGGAGTAGCATTTGTTCTAGACATTACAGAACGTAAAAAAGCGGAAACAGAATTAAAAAAGTATAGGGAACAGTTAGAGAACTTGGTAGAGGCCCGTACATCAGAGCTTGAAGATGCTTATGAATCTTTAAAAGAAAAGGAAAATCAGTATTTAACATTATTTAATTCTATTGATGAAGGCTTTTGCACTGTCGAAGTGATTTTTGATGCTAATGATAAGCCTATTGATTACCGTTTTTTAGAGATTAATCCAGCTTTTGAAGGGCAAACTGGATTGATTGAAGCGGAGGGTAAGCTGATGCGTGATCTAGCTCCAGATCATGAGGAGCATTGGTTTGAAATTTACGGCAAAATAGCTTTAACCGGAAAACCTATGCGCTTTGTAAACGAAGCAAAAGCGTTGAATAGGTGGTATGATGTTTATGCATTTAAGATTGGTGATCCTGAAGGTCGTGAAGTTGCTATTCTTTTCAACGACATCACTAAACGTTAAAAAGCTGAAGATGAATTAAAGGAGTATCAGGATACCCTTGAAGAAAAAGTTGAAAAACGTACCCAAGATCTTTTAAAGTCTAACAAAGAGTTAGAGCAGTTTGCTTATGTTTCTTCCCACGACCTACAGGAACCTATTCGAATGGTTACTAGTTTCACTCAGTTATTGGAGCGACGTTATAAAGGTCAACTGGATGCTGAAGCTGATGATTATATCAATTTTATTGTTGAGGGAGCTCATCGAATGAAATATTTAATCGATGACCTGTTAGCATTTTCACGACTTAATACTCAGTCTAAGGAATTTGAAAATGTTGACCTTGAAACCGTATTAGATGATGTTATTTCAAATTTAACCGTATCTATCAAAGAAAATAATGCACTTATAACGCATGATCCACTTCCCACTGTTACGGCTGATGAGTCCCAAATGATGCAGGTTTTCCAGAATTTAATAGTCAATGCCATTAAATTCCACGGACCTAACCCCCCAAAAATACATATAACAACCCAGAAAGACGAAAAAGAATGTACATTTTCCGTGATCGATAATGGTATAGGCATAGACCCTCAGTATCAAAAACAAATCTTCGAAGTATTTAAAAGACTACACACTAGAGAAGAATATCCAGGTTCTGGGATAGGACTTGCTGTAAGTCAAAAAATCATACAAAGACATGGTGGAAGAATCTGGGTTGAATCCGAAATAGGTAAAGGCTCCACCTTCTATTTCACCATCCCTGATAAATTAAATAATCGTGAGGAAGATAATGAATCTAAATCCTAATATTCTAGTTGTTGAGGATAATCCGGGTGATGATCGTCTAATTAGAGAAATATTAAATGATTTTAATGTCTCTCATAATTTTTTTCTTACCACTAAATGGGAAAACGGCACTACAAATACTACAAGGGGAGGGGGAGTATTCTGATCTTCCCATTCCTAATCTTATTTTATTATATATGAATCTTCCAAAAAACGATGCGAAAGATGTTCTTAGGATATAAAGTTAAATGACAGATTGAATAATATACCTATCATCATACTGACAGCTTCCATACAAGATATAGAGAATAATACACATGCTAACTTAGTAGATGCTGTTTTACTAAAATCCACCGAATTGGATGGATTTGAAAAAATAGCAAACTGCATTCAACATATTCTGAATAAAAAAATTTATAAAAAAATAGTTATTTAATTGCTCTTATTTTAATGGTACTTTTGATGTGTGTGTAAATACCGCGTCAAATATTATACTCATAACACTTATTAGATACGGATTTTTCGAAGTAATGCCTGGTTTTGTATCTTCAGGATATGGAGGTACATACATAAATTCATCATCATCGATTAGTATGAAAATATATTTAGAATGTTGTTCTGGAGGTAATGGTAGTTTAGCTAAATATTTATAGAAGTCACCGAAATCTGTGAAATCTATTTCATATCCATCATGCACGGTTAAGTTTTTTAATTTATAATGGTTTGCAATAGCACTGTCTTTTCCAAACATTATTAATTCAATTTTTAAGTCTTTATTACTTGCTAAAGAAAGATAATCTAGGTATTCTTCAGGAAGAACGAGTTTCATTGACTTTTGAGCTTTACACATTAATTCTTCCATGCTGTGTTCCACATTATTTTCACCAAAAAGAGTCCATATGATATAAGAGTCTTCAATTTCAATATTACTTTTTTCAATATGCTCTAATTCCTCAAGAGCAATTTTTTTTGCATCTTCACGGATTCTAATCAAACTTCTAAGAGCTATTCTAGGGGGAACTGCCTTATAAATTGCAGGTTTTGAACTAACCATCATTACTAAGCCCTTATCCATTAAACCCTTTAAACTTTGATATACACTGGGTTTAGGTACGTTCAAGTATTCGTAAATTCGTTTAACCTCAGCTCGCTCAAATAATACTAGTGTAGAGTACACTTTAGCCTCATATTCTGCTAAACCCATGGTTTTCAGGGATTCAATTAGTTTGATTGATAATTCACTCATATTAAATAATTCCAATTCTTTAGTAGTTTTTAACTTAACTAATACATATAATTACACCCAAAGATGGATATAAAAATTTTGGTTCTCTAGAAAAACTAATTCTATTATTTATTTGGAAATTTTAAATATTCAATTACTTGAAATAATTTCTTATTATTATCTCATTTAATTCGCCTCTTTTTGAGACATCACAATTAATAAATCTCTTAGCAGGTACTCTCCTAATATTGAATCCCTTATATAAATCATCGATAAAATTATCATTCGGATCGTTATTCTTTGGATCAGAATTGCTTAGCATCAAAAAAGCACCTTTATTAGCCATTTTCTTAAAGAATTCGGCTAATCTCTTTTGATCATAATCTGTAAACCCAGCTTTAGCATAACTAGTGAAATTAGAGGTCTTGTTTAGGGGCCTATAAGGAGGATCAAAATAAACAAAACTGTTTTTATCAATATACTTCTCTACAAGGGTAAAATCACTGCAAATAATTAGAGTATTTTTTAAAGCCCTGCTAACTTTAATTAGATTATCTTCATCACATATCTTAGGATTTTTGTAGCGACCCATAGGAACATTAAATTCACTTTTACTATTCTGCCGGAATAATCCATTAAAACCAGTTTTATTGAGAAAAATCAAATATACTACTCTATCTATCCATTCATCATTATAATTAATATAATCAAAATCAATCATCTGATGATTATAAACACTCCTAATTTCATAATAATATTCCTTTCGATTCACCTCTGATTTAGAGAGATAATCATCTTCTAAAACGTGTAATTTATTTATTAATTCTTTATAATTATTCTGAATAACTTTATATCCCAATATTAACTCCTGGTTAACATCAATTAATACTGATTTTTTAATATCATAATTACTTTTTAAAAAGAAGAACATCGCACCACCACCAACGAATGGTTCGATGTAATTATCAATTTTTTTGTTTTCAAAGATTTTAGTGGGAAGTATTCTATTAAACTCCATTAATAATTGATTCTTCCCACCAGCCCATTTCAAAAATGGTTTTGCTTCAATAGAAACTTCATCAAGCGGATTCATTTTAAATAAACCATCCCATCATAAAAAAAATGTTCATTTTTAAAGTTCAATATTGTATTTGTTGATGAATGAACATAAATCAACTCAAAATTATATTGTTACAACTATTTTTTTGTACATTTAATCTATTGATTTATTTTTCAAAATAGTTTTTCACACTCGGTCGAGTTAAATAAAATAAGAACACCACTGCAATTAATATTCCAGTTATTCCATCACTCCCACTACTTCCTAGAGCAACTGAAACTGCATATCCAATCCCGTTAACTGTAAATATTATTACTGTAATCCACCAAGCCCATTTACGGCCTTTTGTTAATCCATATGCAGAATATAACATGATTAAACCAAGGGCTAATAAAAAGTATCCAAAAATTATTCCAATAAATGTACTTTTAAATCCAATGGGGAAAGAATTTTTTAAGGTCCATATTACATCTAAAGGTGTTCCGGGAATGATTATTGATATTCCGATGATCAAAGCCAAAATTGCGGCAATAAAAACGATTATAGTTACTATTAAAACTCCCTTTGGTCTGTTATCCATAATTTAAATCAACTCCATATTTATTTTGTGAAAGATTTTTAATTTTAAATGAGAATTGTTAAAATTCTATTTTTCCTTCACCAGACCATCTGCAACTATATCAGCCAGCAAATCAATAACTTTTGGAAAAATTTCCCGACCAATCTCCTTCTGATGAAAATATAAAATAACAATACCCCTTAACAAACCAGCTATAACTTCAGGTTGAGTGTTAATCATTTCATTTTTTTGTTGAATACGCATAATAGTGTTTAAAACCCGAAGAGTGTCACTCCTTTGATGATTTTCAAGTTTCTCAGTAGGTAATTTGCGGACCATTAGTTCATAATCGTTGCTATCATAAATTCTACGAATAATCGGATTAGTTTCGAATAATTCGAAAGTGCCTTTGATAATTCTTCTGACAGCATCTTTGGCAGAAGGGCTGGATTTTGTTATATCTTCCAAAAATTGTTCACTATTAGCTTCCTCTAACTCGAGGATCTCAAAATATAGTTCTTCTTTGGAATCGAAAAAATTATAAAAGGTACCCTGCGCTATCCCTGCAGCATTCGTAAGTTCAGTTATACTGGTCTTTTTCAAGCCATAACTGCTGAAAAGTTCCCTGCCTTTATGTATTAGAGCATTTCGAATAATTTCCTTTTCTTTTTCTGTGAATGTTTTAGGCATTAAAATACACCAATAATTTTTTAATGAATATTTCTATTTTATATTCATATATATTTTAAATATTTAAACTTATTGATTAGTTATCCTATAAATTCCTATTTTAGATATTCAACTTAAATAAGGTCAAAAAAACCATATTAATAATAAACGTAACCAATAAAAAGGCAGTTACAAACGAGAGGATAAAAAAATGCTTAAGGCTTTTCTGTAGCTTTGTAGAAGCTTTAGGAAGGATAAATAAAATTTATTCTAATTTATTTATGATAAAAATATTTATTTAATTAGTTACAGAGTTGATTTATTAAAGAAAATGAATGTTTAGGTTTATTTTAGGAACATTGTTATGACTAAAAGTAGTAAAGGTAATAAACTTCGAGATAAGGCAGAAGAATTTTTGAGTGAACATACTAAATCTGAGATGCCTCTTTCTGATAAATTTTTTGAGTTGGTTCATGAACTTCAAACATACCAGATTGAACTAGAAATGCAGAACGATGAACTCAACAGAAGTTGGAAAGAATTAGAAGAAGCAAAGTTGAAGTATTTTGATCTTTTTGAATTTGCACCTGTCGGATATTTCTCATTAAATAAACAGGAGATAATTAAAGATGTTAATCTCACTGGTGCTGTTCTATTAGATTTTGAAAAATCAGAGCTGATTAACAGTGCATTTATCCGGTATATGAATTTTGAATCTAGAAGATCTTTCTATAAACATTTAAAGAAAGTTAAAAATACAGGCACTGGGCAATCCTGTGAATTGGATCTCATAAAAAATGATGGAACCAAACTTCACGCACATTTAGAAACCATTCCCATCCAAAAAGATGAAATAGATTTCAGAATAATTGTGACTAATATTACAGAACTAATTAATGCTGAAGAAGCTTTGAAAGAGAGTGAAGGAAAGTATCATAGTCTTTTTAAAAATAATCATGCTTCAATGCTTTTAATTAAGCCTAGTACTGGAGAAATTGTTGATGCAAATCCTGCTGCTGCTTCTTTTTATGGTTATGATTGGAAGAGTTTAGTTGGAATGAACATAACGGATATTAATGTACTTAGAAGTGAAGAAGTATTTGAGGAAATGTTAAAAGCCAAATCAGGAGAGAATTATCATTTTTTATTTAAACATCGTTTAGCCGATGGTGAAATTCGGGATGTGGATGTTTACAGTGGTACTATTATTATTAATGGTGAAAATCTTCTTTATTCTATAATACATGATATTACTGGGCAGATGGAAGCTGAAAATGCGCTGCGTGAGAGTGAAGAGCGTTTCAGATTAATATTCGATCAATCACCCATCGGTGATACTATTGTTGATTTAGATTATCATCCTTTACGTGTGAATAATGCATTGAGTAACATGCTGGGATATTCAAAAGAAGAGTTATTATCAATGGAATTCACGGAGTACACTCACCCTGAAGATCTAGACATAAATTTACAGCAGCTACAGCTTTTACGTGAAGGAAAAATAGATGATTTTGAACTGGATAAACGATACATCCGGAAAGATGGTGGAATCGTCTGGGGGCATTTATACGTCAGCATAGTTAAAAATCCATCAGATGAACCAGTTTACATTCTTACAAGGATAGAAAATATAACCAAACGCAAGCAGATGCAGATGGCATTGCAAACTAGTGAGGAGAAATATAGAACTCTCTATGAAACCATGACCCAAGGTGTTATTCATCAGGATTCGGAGGGACGTATAATTTCCGTTAACCCTGCTGCTGAGCAGATTATGGGATTAAATTATTACACTATGCAGGGTGAAACTTCTAATTATCACTGTAAAGCTATACATGAAGATGGAAATGATTTTCCAGCAGAAACACACCCATCTATGATTGCCTTAAAAACAGGAAAAGAAGTAAGAAATGTAGTCATGGGTGTTTTCAACCCTCAAAAAGAAAATTATAATTGGATAAATGTCAATGCAACCCCTTTATTTAAACCTGGAGAAAAAAAACCTTTTCAGATTTATATAACCTTTGAAGATATCACTGAAACTATAAAGGCCCAGAAATTACTCAATGAAACACTGGAAGAACTTAAAAGATCTAACAGTGATCTGGAACAATTTGCTTATGTGGCATCACACGATCTACAGGAACCATTAAGAATGGTTGCAAGCTTCACCCAGTTATTAGAGAAACAATATAAAGATAAGCTTGATGAAACCGCCTCGGAGTATATTTATTTTGCTGTTGATGGTGCTAAAAGGATGCAAGCGTTGATCAAAGATCTCTTAGCCTATTCAAGGGTCAAATCCCACTATGAAGATTTTATTGAAATTAATTGTGAGGAACTAATAGAAGAAGTTCTTTTTAATCTAGAAATAATCATAAAAGAAAATAAAGCGATTATAACCCGAGATCCGTTACCCATAATCAGTTCAGATCGGTTGCAGATGCAGCAGCTCTTCCAAAATCTTATTGGAAATGCTATTAAATACAACGATAAAATGCCACGTATCCACATATCCGCAGGAAAAGATGAGGAGAATTGGATTTTTGGGGTAAGTGACAATGGTATAGGCATTGATCCAGAACATTATAAACGTATTTTCCAGATATTTAAGAGATTGCACACTAAAGAGGAATATGGTGGAACAGGTATAGGATTGGCTATCTGCCAAAAAATAGTGGACCGTAACGGCGGTCGAATCTGGGTTGAATCAGAACTTGGAAAAGGTTCAACCTTCTACTTCACCATCCCTTTAAAACAAAATATTCAACATTTAATTGAATTAAATACTAATTATCTACAATTATAATTGCTAAAAGTTCACAGTCTACTGATTAAGAATAATTAAAACTAAACAGTTTACCCAGGGGGTCATATTTTCACTTCCTCCTATTTGTTTGTTTTATAGCTTATCGTTGGTTCAAAATCTTTTTTCTGCAATTTGATTTATTATATTTATTAATTCATCCGGATTTTTAGTGGAGAATATGAATTTCCTGAATCTTCCTTTTTTAATCAATAAAGCTACATTAGTGGCTTCAGGAATAGTGTAAGCC
>Ga0255362_1000300_pt1 | contig 11465 bp, 13 predicted proteins | sample GFST75r2metaG_FD_186000 | JGI IMG/M metagenome (GOLD analysis project Ga0255362, IMG submission 186000)
GGAAAATGATTTACAATTATTATTATGTGACTATTGGAAAAATGGTCACTGACCTATTAATCCATATAAAGCAAGGTGATAGAGTTCAAGACTCTTTTCTCTGTAATTGCTTTCTGCGTCCCATGATAATGGTATTTTTATCATGGCATTTAAATAGTCAGTAATAGTCTGGGTAGAAATTGATGGTGAAATAAAACCGTCTTTTTTCCCTAATTCTATAAATTCCATTAGAATTTTAGTTCTAATTTTATTTGCCTGTTCACCATATAAATTCACCAGCACTTTATCATTTAAGGCTTCTGGGGAAAAATATTCACCTAACAATTGCACGTGTGTACCAAAACAAATAGAAAATGCTTGTAGTAACTTCTCTTTAAAATCAATTTTTTTATCTAATAAATTTCTTATCATTTCAATGTTATCTTTCATCAAAATATTTGTACATTCTGTGACCAATCCCTCTTTACTATTAAAATAGTTATAAATAGACACCGTAGAAATTCCTGATAAAGATGCTATTTCATTAATGCTAACATTTGTATACCCCTTTTCTTTAAATAGGGCTAAAGATGTTTTAATGATAGCATCTTTCTTTTTTTGTGTTCTTATTTCGTATTTGTTCATGTAAGACACCTCTATTATATTGTTAGAATTTCTAGGTTATTATAACATAAAAGATAAAGTTTTTAAATACTAGTCATAAGATTAAAAAACATATTGACAAAAAAACTTCTGAGATATACAATGTTTTTAAATCTTGACTGCTAAATTAAAAAACTATAAAATTATGCAATACTATTTTAGGGGGATTATATTAATGATATTTTATTTTTCAGGTTCTGGGAATTCATATGCGGTGGCAAAACAAGTTGCAGATCAAATTGAAGGTGAACAGGTTGTACCATTAGCCCGGTTTAATGATTTTAAACAATGTGATAATGCAAAGCAAATTGGTATCGTATTTCCTTGTTATGGTGCAAGCGCACCGGATATAGTGCTAGATTTCAAAAACAAACTATTCAGCCACATTAATAAGGAAAATATATATGTATTCGCTATTATAACTTACGCAAATTCTGCAGCTGGCTCATATCTTGACTTTAAGGAAGACGTCGATGCTTGGTTTAAAGTAAAAATGCCTGAAAGCGATATATATAGTACAAGCGCACCAGCACATGCAAAACAGAAAAACCTGCTAGATAAATCAGTAACTGAAATTAATAACTTTGCTAAAGATATATTGAATAAAAAGGATACAATAATGTACCGTCCAATACCAGGAATGCGTTTTATATCTAAACAAGGCAATAAATTAATAAAACACATGTATAAAGATTTTGATAAAAAGTTATATTCGGATGATAAATGTATAAGATGTAAGTTATGCATAAAGGTTTGCCCTGTACAAAATATTACATTTGATGAGAAACCGGTTTGGGGAAGTAGCTGCGTAAATTGTTTTGGATGTGTAAACAGGTGCCCTAAAAATGCAATTCAAGTTGGTAAAAAAACAAAGAACAAAAAACGATATGTACATCCTGATTATAAAAATATATACTATTGATTTTACAATGAAAGACGGAATAATATAATCAAGTAGGCACTAAAAAGTGCGTACTTGTTAGTAGGGTCTTTGTTAGAATATAATGATAAGTAGTGTAAAAGTTAGTGAAGACAAAAAGTTAAATAGGAGTGTGGAATTTTGGGAAAATTATTTACAGAGTTTAATATTAAAAATGTAACGATAAAAAATCGTATTTGTGTGCCTCCAATGGTTATGGGATTAGACGATAACGGGGATGTAACAGAAGCAAATGTAGAACATTATAAAAAGTTAGCTCAAGGTGGTGCAGGACTCATAATTCAAGAAGCTACCTGTATTAATACTGATGGCAAATTAATGGTTAAGCAACTTGGAATATGGGAAGATGACCAAATTGAAGGACTAAAAAGTATAGTTGATGTAGTTCACACAGAAGGATGCCCAATATTTGTCCAAATTCATCATGCAGGTGTGGTTGGAATATCCAAACATCCATTGTGTCCAAGTCCTTATGAATATAAAAGTTATAATGGAAGTGTTGTTGCTGGTAAAGAAATGAGTCTTCAAGATATAAAATCTTTGCAAGATGATTTTATTAATGCAGCAAGAAGAGCATACGAGGCAGGATATGATGGGGTTGAACTTCATGGTTGTCATAGATACCTAATAAGCCAGTTTCTAAATAAAAAAGTAAATAAGAGAACCGATGAATACGGCAATAAACCAGAAAAATTTGTAATAGAAATATTAGAAGGAATTAGAAAAGTAACACCAGAAAAATTTGTTGTTGGAATCCGTCTTGGAGGGTTTGAACCAACAATAGAAGATGGAATACATTATGCTAAAGTCTTAGAAAAAAACGGAATAGATTTTCTTGATATTTCTTATGGATTTATGAATGAGCAGGAAATGCATGTAAATGAAGATTATAAATATTCAAATGCTGTTTATGCAGCAGAAAAAATTAAAAAAGAAGTTTCAGTTCCAGTGCTAGCGGTTAATGGAATTAACTCTGCTGAGATTGCAGAAGAAATATTAGATGAAACAGCTGTAGACCTTGTAGATATCGCTAAAGGATTTCTTATAAATTATAACTGGGCAAATGATGCTAAAGAGGGTAAAGATACTGGCAAATGTTTAAATTGCGCAAAATGTATGTGGTTTGGTCAGTCTAAGGTTTGTGCAGGAAAAGTGGTATTTGAAAGAAATAAAAAAAAGAATATCTAAAGCAAAGTAAGCCTAAACTAGGCATAAATTATATAAAAAACAAATAAAGATAGAATCCTCAGAAACCAAATGAGGGTTCTATTATTGTTACAAATATTTTATTGAATATTTTTTCTCTATACGTAGAAATACACCTACAGAACAAGCTAAAAGCATAATAATAACAGCAACTAATAGACTAAATGTGCCTACTATACCACAAATCCAAAATATTTATAAATCAAATGTTTTTAAATATTTTAATGTGATATAATAAAAATAATTAGAGCAGGATATAGCCCCAAGGATGTGGATGAATTTTGGCAAAAAAACATGATTTTGATGCAGCATGGAAATCAATTCTAGAAGCTTTTGAAGTAGAAATTGTAGAACTACTTTTTCCAGAGATATTTAACAAGATAGCTTGGAATCTTGGAACAGAATCATATGATGCAAAGATAAAATTAGCATCAGAATTAATAAATTACGATAAAATTAAAAATGATGATCAAATTAAGGCATTAGTAGATTTTTTAGAATATTTGTTTTTAATTGAAAATCCAGACTTAGAGAAGAAATATGAAGAATTTAAAAAGATAAATGGAGGTGTATTGAAAATGAGTATAGACGACATTAGAAAGTTGCATTATACAGAAGAAGGAATGGAAAAAGGAATAGAACAACTAATATTGAAACAATATAAAAAAAGGCTTTCTATAGAATATATCTCTGAGATAAATGAATTAGACGTAGAATATGTAAGAAAAGTAGTAACACAGAATAGCTTATAGCATATTTTTTCACCTAAAAAAATTAATGTGGTAGATGATGAACCTTAAAAGTTCTGGCGATTTTGTCAGAACTTTTTTCGTGCATAAAAAGGTGGAGTAGGCATCATGATAAAATGAATAAGTGATTACATTTGAAGGAGGAATCTTGTGCATCGTTGGAAAATTATTCAATATGATTTTGTGGTACTAACCTAATAAAAATGGGCGATTGCATAATTATTTTTAGATTAGTTAAAAATAATTGAATCATTTTCCATGATTTATAAATAATTTAAAATGTTTTTATTAGTACAAATTGAAGCAATATTTAGTGAAATAATTAAATTAATTGTTTATAAATTCATTTAACAGCATTAGATTGCTTGAATTAAATCACTATGAAATTTTGTATTAATGCAAAATATTCACTATATGTGTGACATAATCTGAACTTAACAAGTGAAAATATCTTGTATATACTAAAGGTGTCATACGAAACGATTACATAAAGTTTGTAAGGGGTGTTTCTATTGATTAACGAAAGATGTGCTAAGATCCTATACTATATGATTAATGAACAAGAACCTATAAAGTTAATTGAGTTGTCAGAAATGTTTAAGGTATCCATGCGAACCATAAGATATGACATTGAAAAAATTGATGAGTTTCTATTAAGCAATGATTTAACACCAATTGGGAAAAACGTCAATCTTGGAATTTCCTATATTGCAAATAAAGAACATATTAAAAAACTAAAAGTATTAATATGTAGCAAAAAGTTTAATGAATATATTCTTAATTCTGATGAAAGGGTAAGTTACATTCTGCTTTCAATGTTTGAATCAAATGAGTATGTAGTAATTGATACATTAGCTGAAAGCATAAAGGTAAGTCGAAGTACAATAATTAATGATTTGAAGAAAGTAAGGAAATGGCTTAAAGATCATAAATTAAAAATGCAAGCTATTCCATCAAAGGGCATTAAGATCATAGGCAATGAAAAGTATTACAGAAGTGCGATTTTATATTTGTTATTTGAATCATTAAAATTTCATATAGGTACAGATTCAATAAGCAAAACAGAAACAATAAACCCAAAAATGTTAAATGAAAAGTTTAATAATATTTTTGATGATTTAGACATTGAAGTAATCAAAGAAACAGTTGGAATTGCAGAAAAACAATTAAATAAATATCTATTAGACGAAAGTTATTCATCATTAGTATTACACATCGCTTTGGCAATAAAAAGAATACAGTTTGGTAAGGATATTCATATGTCAAGCAATGAGCTTAAAATTTTGAAAGAATCAAATGAATTTTCAGTTGCATCCGTAATGGTAAAAACTTTGGAAGAAAAATTTAATATTAATTTTCCTATAGATGAAGTAGGTTATATAACACTTCATTTGTTAAGTGGAAAGGAGAATAGTAAAAAATTAGAAATTCATAAGGATGTTAATTGGGTTCAAATTGAAGCATTATCAAGTAAGATAATAGAAAATGTGGGAAAGCAAATGGGCGTTGATTTTGGTGATAATGATGAGATATATGAGGGTTTGCTAAAACATTTAATTCCAACCATATATAGATTAAAAAATAATCTCCCACTTTACAATCCTATGCTTAATGAAATAAAAGAACAATACAGTTTGATGTTTGATAAGGTAAGAAGTTCCATTGAACCCTTAGAAAAATTTATTGGTCAAAAAATACCTGATGAAGAATTAGGATATATAACACTTCATTTTGGTGCAGCCTATGAAAGGAAAAAAAATAAACATAAAGCAGTTTATAATGTGATTTTGATATGTAGTACAGGAGTAGGTACTTCTAAATTGCTAGAATCTAGATTGAATAGTGAGTTTCATAATTTTAGAATAATTGAAAACGTTTCGAGCCATCAAGTAAAATTTATGAACTTAGAAAAAATTGATCTTATATTATCAACAATTCCACTTGAACATTTTTATAAACCTATTTTGATAGTTAGTCCAATGCTTCCAGATAAAGATATTGAAAAGATAAATAAATTTTGCAGAGAAAATTCACCTATTAAAGGAGGCGAAAGTTACAAACACATAAGTTTGCTAAATGAAATTATATCAATAGTAGAAGATAATTGTTCAATAACATGCAAAGAAAAATTAATAAATGAATTATCTAAGTGCATTAAAAATGCTGGGCAACTAGATACTAAGGAGGTGATTCAACCTATGTTAAGTGAATTGTTAACGAAAGATACAATAAGAGCCAATGTGTATGCAGCTGATTGGAAAGAGGCAGTTAGGGAAGGAGGAGCGTTATTAGTTGATAATGGATATGTTGAACCCAGGTTTATAGATGCAATGATTCAAACCGTAATAGAAATGGGTCCATATATAGTAATCGTGCCTGGAATAGCATTACCACATGCAAGACCTAGTGAAGGTGTAATCAAACTTGGGATGAGTTTAATAAAATTATCTGTTCCAGTGAATTTTGGCAGCGAGGACAACGATCCTGTAAGTGTTGTAATATGTCTAGGCGCTATTGATAATTATTCACATAGTAAAGCTTTAGCAACTCTTGTTGACTTGTTTAATGATGAAGAAAAAGTTGAGATGCTAAAAACCGCTAACTCTGTAGAGGAAATATTACCTTTACTAAAAGATAAAAATGCAAACGATTTCAATTAAAGCATCAATGAAAAACAATATATTTATATTAAATTAAGGGAGTGATATTATGTTAAAAATATTAATGGTTTGTGGTGCAGGACTTGGGAGTAGCTTTGCTTGTGAGATGACGGTGGACTCTGTATTAAAGGATCTTAATGTTACTGCAAAATTAGATCATACCGACATTACTTCAGTGGCTGGTACACATGCAGATATTATTATCGCTGCAAATAACTTTCAGCATCAAGTTGAAAAATATGATACTAATACCACCAAGATATTTCTAAACAGGTTAGTTGATAAAAATGAAATACGAGAAAAGTTAGTACCAGTTTTAAAAGAAAAAGGCGAATTATAATAAAAAAGAGGAGTTGAGAATTATGGGGGTAGTAAATTTTATAGTCCAGAATATTTTAACCCAAGCATCTATTACAATTGCATTGATAGCACTGCTTGGTCTAGCACTGCAAAGAAAAAGTGCAGGAGATGTTATATCAGGGACATTCAAAACATTATTAGGTTTTTTAGTACTATCAGCTGGCTCTGGAATAATAGTTTTGTCATTAACATATTTTGGAAAAATATTCTCAAAAGGCTTTGGAATGCAAGGTATAGTTCCTTCTATCGAAGCAATTAATGGTCAAGCGATGAATACGCTACATCTTGGAAATTCAATTGCTCTAACATTTTTATCAATATTCGTAGTTAATATAATCATTGCAAGATTTACTAGATGGAAATATATATTCTTAACTGGACAGGCAATACTATGGATGGCTACAATGACTACTGTATTTGGAAGCTTTGCTGGATTAAGTGGAATATCGTTAATAGTTGTTGGGGGAATTGTTGGTGGAATTTTTGCAGTAGGAATGCCAGCTATTGCTCAACCTATAGTCCGCATTATAACAGGTAGTGATGATATTGCATTGGGACATTTTTGTACAGTTGGTTATATGTTCACGGCTGGGGTTGCCAAACTTGTAGGTGATAAATCTAAGTCAACTGAAGACTTGAAGTTACCAAAAGGATTTGAATTCTTGCAAGATACGTATCTTTCTGTAGGCCTTGTTATGATACCACTTTACATTATAACAGCTATTTTTGCAGGACCTAAATTTGGTGCTCAATTTTCAGGAAATGTAAATTATGTTGTATATGCATTTTTACAAGCAGTTCAATTCGTTGTAGGGGTTTATGTATTACTATCAGGAGTTAGACTCTTACTAGGTGAAATTGTTCCAGCATTTAGGGGTATTGCATTAAAAATTGTACCAGATGCTATTCCTGCACTAGATTGTCCAGTATTATTCCCATATGCACCTAATGCTGTGACAATTGGTTTTATAGGAACAACAATAGGTAGTGTTCTAGCAATGTTCATTCTGCCATGGTTTGGATTAGCTATGATATTACCAGGAATGCTAACAAACTTCTTTGCAGGTGGTACTGCAGGTATTTTTGGTAATGCAGTTGGTGGTAGACGAGGAGCTGTAATTGCCACCATAGCTCATGGTTTCTTCATAACATTACTTCCAGCATTGTTAGTAGTGAGTTTTAATAAAATGGGATTTATTAATGCAACAGCAACAGATGTGGATACGGTAACTGCAGCTTTGTTATATGCATGGATTATCTCTCCAATACTTAAAGCAATTTAGCATATAGAATAGGAGGCGATATTAATGTTTTTTAGAAAGCATAAAATCAAAGAACCTTCTTCAGATTTAAAAGAAGAACTTAAAATAATAGATAAAGAGACGCTATTGCAAGAAGCTGAAAATTTATCTACCACTATTGATTCAGTTGAAGGGGAAGAGAGAATTAAAGCATTAAGCAAAATTGGAAGTTTGTATTTTCAAGCAGATAAAATAGATGATGCTATAAAATACTATGAAATCAGTATTAGTGAAAATAAGTCTCTTGGCAAGGCATATACAGATTTAGTAAAGCTTTATAACATCAAAAGAAAACAAGCAATTAGTGTAAAGGATTACGTAATGGTTAAACATTATATGGATAAAACTGATGAATTGCTACAATTATCAAAAGATGTGATTCGAGGCAAGGGTTAAATTTACCCTTGCATAGGATAATTCCAAAGCAAAATTATGTACAAGCATAAAGAGTAAGCACTAGTATCATTACAATCCACTATAAAAAAATTAAAATTTGAGGAGTTGTTAAGTATGTATTTAACACTAAAAGAAATATTAAAAAACACTAGAAAAGGTAAATTTGCAGTAGGATCCTTTAATATCCATTGTCTTGAAATGGTTCCTTCAATGATAGAAGCTGCTAAAGTTAAAAATTCACCTATTATATTACAGATTTCACCAACTACATGTAAGTATATAGGGTTCGCATTGCTTAGTAGTACAGTAAAAGAACTAGCTAGGGAAACTGGTGTGGATGTAGCGTTACATTTAGATCATACAAAAGATTTTGCTACAATTAAAATAGCAATAGATAATGGTTTTTCTTCAGTAATGATTGATGCTTCAGCACTTTCACTAGAAGAAAATATTGAAAAAACAAAAGAAGTAGTTAAATATGCAAAGGAGCATGGTGTATCAGTAGAAGCAGAACTAGGAACTATTGGTGGTACTGAGGATGGAGTTGCTTCAAATGAAGGAGAAATTAGGTATACAAGTCCTGAAGATGCAGTGAAATTTGTACAGTCAACAGGCATAGACGCTTTAGCAATAGGTTTTGGTACTTCACATGGACAATGGAAATCAAAAGCAAAACTTAATTTTAGTGTATTAAAAAATATTCATGATGTAATAGACATTCCATTGGTGCTTCATGGAGGAACTGGTGTTTCTGAAGAAGATTTAAAAAAATGTATATTAGGTGGAATATCTAAAGTAAATATAGGAACTGAGTTAAATGTAGCATGGGTAGATGCTACGAAGAAAAATTTTAAAAATGCAGACCTTGCAGATTCGTGCAGAGACCTTGTAATACCTTCAAATGATGCAGTTCAAAAGGTTATTGAAAATAAAATAGATATATTAGGTAGTTCATATAAATAATGATATGTTATTGGCAAAAACGAATTTAAACTTATTTCTTTTTATTATCAATACGGTATTAGATATTATCATTTCTAATACCGTATTCTTATAAAAAGGAGGAAAAGAGGAAAATGTATATGAAAAAAATAATGATTTTGTTAGCGGGGTATCCTGCAACTGGTAAATCTTATTTAGCCAATCAGATTATTAAAGAATGTGGAGAATTTACCATGGTATCACAGGATGATTTTAAAGAGAAATTATATGATCAGTTTGGATATGATGATTTAAATGAAAAGAAATTTTTGGAAAGTGAAAGTTGGGTTTCATATTATAGTATGATGCGTATTCAAATGTACAAGGGAAAGCAGATTATTTCCGATTATCCTTTTAGTGATAAACAGTATGGGACATTAAACCAAATATCTAAAACATATAAATATGAGGTAGTAACAATTCGTTTGATTGGGGATTTAGATGTATTATATGAACGTTCAAAGCAGAGAGATTTGGATTCAGAACGTCATCTTAGCCATATTGTAAATAAGTATCATTTGGGAGATGCACTAGAAAATCGTGTTAAGGCAGATGGCTTTTTAACCTATGATGTGTTTATGGATCGTTGTAAAAATAAAGGCTATGGAAAATTTCAACTGGGACATCTGATTGAGGTGGATGTAACAGATTTCTCAAAAGTAGACTATCCTGGGATTATTAAAGAATTAAAGGAAATTATGAAATAAATTGCTCCATTGCATTAAGATTAGTATAAATACCTAGACTTAATTTAAATTAGAGGAGGAAATAATAAATGAAATTATTTATAGATACAGCAAATGTAGAGGAAATAAAAGAAGCTAATGATATGGGAGTAATATGTGGAGTTACAACCAATCCATCCCTAATAGCAAGAGAGGGAAGGGACTTTAATGAGGTAATAAAAGAAATTGCGTCTATGGTGGATGGACCTATAAGTGGGGAAGTAATTGCCCTCGATGCTGAAGGAATGATAAAAGAAGGCAGAGATATAGCAAAAATTCATAAAAACATGATAGTAAAAATACCTATGACTGAGGAGGGTCTAAAGGCTGTAAAAGTGTTAACTAGTGAGGGAATAAAAACAAATGTAACTCTTATTTTCTCAACAGGCCAGGCACTACTAGCAGCTAGAGCAGGAGCTTCTTATGTTAGTCCTTTCCTTGGAAGACTAGACGATATTTCAGTTGATCCACTAACACTAATATCTTCAATTTCAAACATATTCAATATTCATGGAATTAAGACAGAAATAATAGCTGCAAGTATAAGAAATCCAATGCATGTAATTAATGCTGCAGCGTGTGGGGCACATATAGCTACTGTTCCTCTAAAAATTATATTACAGATGATCAAACATCCATTAACCGATAGTGGAATAGAAAAATTCATGAAAGATTGGAAAGAAATTTTTGACAAATAATGGGAGACGCGTTTAATTTCAAAAGTTAATAAGGTTTTATAATAACATAAGGCTCTCATAAAAAATGGATGCCTAAAAATAGCAGTATAATATATTTAATGTTGTAGGCATAATGGAAATGAGAGTGAGCGGGAACTAGGCATAAATCATATAAAAAACAAATAAAGAGAGAATCCTCATAAACAATATTGAGGGTTCTATTTTTGTTTATGATTATATTTGAAGGAGGAATCTTGCACTTTATATGGAATATTAGAATATAATAGTATTTTATTGTATAAAACGGACGAGGAAGTGACATGAATTGGGATTTTTGAATGCCTTAATAGAAGAAAGTCCTTTGTATAAAGAATTAAAGAAGTATCGCTTAGATAAAAGTAGACAAGAAATGGTAAAACCATGTTTTTTATACAGCAATTCAGTGCTAGAGGTTATAGTTAAAACAAAACCCAGAACAATTGAAGAGCTAAAAGCAATAAAGGGTTTTGGAAATGTTAAATGCGAAAAGTACGGTAGGGATATTGTGGGGATTGTTAATAAAAACAGGAATTGAAATAATGCTAATAGATATAACATTAGGAGTGGTAAAATGAGGGAACGTCCTATACTTTCAAAAAAATTAGCACCTGATATATTTCGTGAGTACTATTATTTGAAAGAAGAACTAGTTGCATTTTGTAGAGAATATGGAATTTCTACCACTGGTGGCAAACAAGATATAACAGACAGAATAGAACATTATTTAAGAACAGGTGAAAAATTAATAAATTTAGCAAAGGAAAGAAAAAATCTTGATGCAATTTTAGT
>Ga0255362_1000301_pt1 | contig 11366 bp, 10 predicted proteins | sample GFST75r2metaG_FD_186000 | JGI IMG/M metagenome (GOLD analysis project Ga0255362, IMG submission 186000)
CAATTATATTGTTACTTAAAAGAGAAATAAGAAGTATTACAAGAGAGGTAAATGATTATAACAAGGATACTTCTCATAAAAAGATATCAGTTTGTCTTTTTGACAAAGATATTGAAAGCTTAGCTGCTAGTATAAATAAAAATATAGATTTGAACATAGAGGCACAGGCCAGACAAAAGAATATAGAAGAGGATATAAAGAAATCAATTGCAAATATTTCTCATGATTTAAGGACTCCACTCACTTCAGTTATTGGATATATACAGATGATAAAAAAAAATGATTTAACTAAAGACGAGCAAGATAGATATTTGGATATTGCACTTAACAGATCAAAATCACTTCATAGATTGTTGAATGATTTTTTTGAACTTTCAGTTATAGAGTCACCTGAGTATAAACTCCAAAATGAGATTGTAGACATAAATAATGTTCTTTGCGAGATGTTAACTTCATTTTATGAAGACTTTACAAGCAAGGGTATAGTCCCTGAAATAAATATACCAGATAAAAATGTAGCTGTTATGGCAAATGATGAGGCTATAAGGCGCGTAATAGAAAACTTAATAGTAAACATGATAAAGTATTCAGAAGGCAAGGCTAACATCAATTTGGAGGCTAATGGCGATGATGTAGTGCTATACACATCCAATGCAGCATTAAATGTTAGAGAAGAAGATGTGAACTCAATCTTTGATAGGTTTTATAATGGAGATATTTCTAGAACAAATAGTAATTCTACAGGCCTTGGTCTAACCATAGTAAAAAGTCTTATGGAAAAAATGGGTGGCAAGATTCACGCAGAGCTAAAGCAGGGTAAACTATATATTTATTGCAAGTGGAAAATATATAGGTTGTCAAAATAGAAAAAAGTAATATAAATCTTTATGTAAAAGGCTAAATTAGTATATACTGACATTATGTACAATGAAATTATAACTGTAATTAAGGAGAAAAATATGCTACAGATAATAATTTGTGAAGATAATTCAGTATATAGAGGAAAGTTCAAAATACTTATTGAAAATACTATTTTAAGAGAAAAATTAGATTTAAAGGTGATGCTGTGCACAGGAAGCCCTGAAGGAGTAATAAATTATGTGGCAAAGAATAAGATTACTGGGATTTATTTCTTCGATGTGGATTTAAACAATAGTATAAATGGAATAAGGCTTGCAGAAACTATAAGGGAGATGGATTCCTTAGGTTTTATAATATTTACAACTACACATCTTGAAATGAGTTACTTAGCTTTTAAATACAAAGTAGAAGCTATGGATTATGTTATTAAGGATGATGAAGACTTTAGGCAAAGAGTAAACAGTTGCCTTTTGAAAGCTTATAACACATATTATAAAGACAAGCATACTGAAGATTGTATAATCATAAAGGAAGATACTAGAATAATAAAAATAAAACTAGGGGATATTCTGTTTATTGAGACTACAGGAATAGCACATAAAATAAGAGTTCATGAAGAAAATAGACAGATCGAATTCTATGGAAATCTTAAGGATTTACAGGAAAAACTAACCCAGAATTTTTATAGGTGCCATAAATCATATATTGTTAACAGAGAAAAGATTGCTGAAATAGATAAAAAAAATAATAAGATAGTAATGATAAATGGTGAAGAATGCTACGTTTCCTTCAGGTACATGAGGGGGCTTTTGGTATGACTTTTGATGGATTTATCATTCTATTATTATCAAATATGATTATTCCCGCCATATTGATAAGTATTTTATGTTGCTTTTCAATATATATTTTATGTGGGAATAGATTAAATATAAGTGAAATGAAGAAGTATTTCTGTGTGTCTATAATAGTTGGATGTGCATTTTATACCGGATCTTTCGCAATAACTCTTCCCATACTCTCTATTTTAACTATCATATGGTTAAGAAATGATAACAAACAAAAAACCATTATACTTATAATTATATATGGAGTTTATCTTTTGAACGGAATTTATATTTTTGTATATTCATTGTGCGGGGGAACGCTTAATTATAGTTCAATAAAATATGCTTTAATTGAGTTTTTAATAATGCTTATTATAATACCTATAAGTTTCATAACTAAAATTATTTTTTTAAGGAGTAAAGTACGTAGAGATATTTCTGCAGCACAGCTGAGATTTAGAATCATACTCGCTACCACGGTGCCTTTAACTATATGTATATCCGCTATCCTAATGATGGCATTTTGGAATTCATTTAATAAAGAAAAGATAGAGTTTGTAATTGGTAATGTTATGCCACAGATAGTTCCATTGACCTCCATTATATTTGCCTGCATTGTTGTTTATAATTATGATAAAAGCTATGAATATAGGGTTAAACTAAGTAGGGAAGCTGAGGAGAAACACGAAATAGAAGAATATTCGCATGTTATAGAAGATATGTATGCTGAAACAAGAAGGTTTAAACATGATTACATGAATATGTTTTCACCTATGAAAGGATATATTGATAACAACGATATGAAAGCTCTAAGGGAATTTTTTTATAATAATGTAATTGATATGGATAAGGATATAAAATGGAGTGGCAGTAATATTGACAAACTAAAATACATTAAAATTGTAGGTTTGAAAGCAATATTATCAGCAAAACTTATTAAAGCAGTGGCTATTAACATTGATATTAAAGTGGAAATTGTTGAAGATATAGATTATGTGGACATGAATGTAATGGATTTGTGCAGAATAGTGGGTGTGCTATTGGATAATGCCATTGAAGCAGCTATGGAGTGCGAATATCCTAAAGTTAGAGTATGCATAGTTAATAAAAATGATTATGTAGTTTTAGCAGTTCAGAACAATTTTTTTGGAGCTAAACCTTTGATTCATAAAATATTTAAGGAAGGTTTTTCTACAAAGGGTAAGGATAGAGGGCTAGGACTTTATACTGTGAAAGATATTATAGATAAAAAATATGATAATGTATCTTTAAATACAACTATTGAAGATAATATGTTCATTGAGGAATTATGGGTCAAATATGAAGAAAGGACATCCGTGTAGGGTGTTCTTTTTCATTACCGTATAATTTTATATCATAACCGTAAATTATAGGTGCTTTATGAGTTATTATTGGTCAGTTATGAAGACTCAATGGTAGGTGTTTATAGTTCTGATAATATGTAATTATCAGGGCAGAACCTTTTGATGATGCCGTATATTAAAAGAAGGAGCTAAGATTACATATGGAAAATAAATGTTTACTCAAAACTGAAAAATTAACTAAGGAGTATAGAGGTAGAAAGGTAGTAGATAATCTTAATATTACAGTGCATGAGGGAGATATTTATGGTTTCCTTGGACCTAACGGGGCAGGTAAAAGTACAACTATAAAGAGCATGCTTGGGCTTATTAAGCTAGCTCAGGGTAGGGTTGTAATAAATGGATACGAAATTTCAAAAGAAAGAGAAAAAGCTTTGGAAAAGATAGGGGCTATGGTGGAGGCACCAAGTTTTTACACAGGTATGTCAGGTTATAAAAATCTATGTCTTTATGCTAACCTTTATGGGTTACCTAAAAAAAGAGTAGATGAAGTACTCCAAATGGTTGGTATGATTGATGCAAAAAACAAAACAGTATCTAAATATTCATTGGGAATGAAGCAACGCCTTGGAATCGCAAGAGCTTTTATAAACAATCCAAGCATTGTTATATTAGATGAACCAACAAATGGACTAGATCCTCAAGGAATGAAGGAAATAAGAAAACTTATACAAGACCTATCAGAAAAATATGGAGTTACTTTTATAATTTCATCTCACATATTAACTGAAATACAAGCAGTTTGTAACAGAATAGGGATTATAGGAAATGGACAACTTAAAGTTGAAGGATATGTAGAACAGCTTCTTAATACTGACGAGGAAATAATTGAAATTACTACAAAGGAGAAGGAAAAAACCGTTAGACTTTTAAATAGCTTAAATATTCAATTAAAATATGAACAATTTGAAGGAGGTATAAAGGTAAGAACTAAAAAAGGTAACTTCCAAAGTATCAATAAAACTTTAGTTAACAGTGATGTTAACATGGTAAATATATCATCTAAGGAAAATTCACTAGAAGATTATTTCTTAAACATGACAGAAGGAGATAGAAAATATGCTTAAAGTGCTAAAAAATGAATTTATAAAAATGTTTAATGGTAAAAAATTTTATATTCTGGCACTACTTGTAATTATTAGTATAGTAATTGAAACAATCATGGGGAAATCAGATGTACAGTCTCATATGAATGCACAGAATTTCTTTACTAGTGCGCTGTTTGGAATGGCAATGAAACCTTTTGTACCAATGTTCATGGTTCTTGTCATAGCAGAAGCTTTTACAGAAGATTATAGTCAAGGAACAATGAAGTTTTCACTGATGACAGGGATAAAAAGAAGTGAACTGATTTTTGCAAAACTGATTTTCATAGCATTATATGCAGTAATATTTATGCTTATTGTTTTTGTTTCAAGTTACATTGTTGGTACTATTACTTTTGGAACAGGAATTAAAGGAGAATTTTTCAATAACTTTATTTATAATGCAAAACTTTGCGCCAGTGTAATCTTGCCTCTAATATCTTTTAGTGTGGTAATGAGTTTTGTGGCATTATTTATGAATAATAGTGGAGCGATGATAGGCTTTGGAATTGGAATTGATCTTATTATGATGATGGTGGATCGAATAAAAAATGTTATGTATTTCACATTTTCAGGAGGAATGTATAGTACCGGATTTGCGGGAGAATTTACTACACATAATGTTCTCATGTTTACCATAACTGCATGTATATATATTGCTACATTTTCGCTGCTTGATTTAATTGTTATGAGAAAAAAAGATATTGTTTTATAAACAGTAGGAAGCTGCTATTTTGGGATATATTTAATGCTTAATTATGATATAATTACCATTAGTTAAGTCATGTTTAAATCATAAAAAAGAAAAGAGGCTTTCTAATGAATCAGGATATATACCATGGTTTATGGAGGAAATTTTTGGAGAGTAATGGGATTTTTCTTGAGGAGAAAAGCATTGCCTCATTGAGAAATATTTTTCAGCCAAAGGTATTAAAAAAGAATATGTTCTTTTTACAAGAAGGTGAAAGATCTACCCAAATAGGATTTATTAGTAAGGGGATTTTTCGCTCCTTTTATATTGACAAAATAGGTAATGATATAACAAAGTATTTTTATGCAGAGGGTGGGGTACTATTCTCTTATGTAGCATATCTATCTCAAAAAGAATCTATGTATTACATACAGGCATTAGAAGACAGTGAAATACTTGTAGCTAAGATTTCAGATTTTGAGAAAATAGTCAAAGAAAATTATCAACTACTTCTATTTTACAAGAAAATGATTGATAACGTTCTTGTTATGAAAGAAGAACATGCAAGTAGTTTTAAATTATTAAACAGCAGGGAACGCTACAAACAATTTCTTGCTGCAAATTCGGCCTTGGAAAAGCGTATTAAACAATGCCATATTGCATCTTATTTAGGAATAACCCCGGTGTCACTAAGCAGAATAAGGAAAAAATCAAATCTTAACAAATGATAATGCAATTAATTGACCTGTGATTTATGATGTAGTCAAGCTTTATTATTGGAGGTTAATTACTATGAAGAATGAAATAGTTATTTTAATTACTGGATGTTCTACAGGAATTGGCAGGGAACTATGCAAAATTCTATTTGACAAAGGATATACGGTTGTGGCAACAGCTAGAAATGTGGAAGCCCTAAAAGATTTGCCGGCATCCTTGAAATTATCCCTGGATGTCACCCAAAAGGAGTCAATTAATGATGCTATAAACAAAGTGGTATCGAGATTTAATAAAATTGATATCCTGGTAAATAATGCGGGTTACTCAATCAGAGGCGCTTTGGAAGAGATTAACGTAGAGAGTGCGAAAAGTATGTTTGATGTGAATGTATTTGGAATAATTAACATGATTCAGGCAGTTGTTCCAGAAATGCGGAAGAAACAATCGGGTAAGATTATAAACATTGGCTCCATTTCAGGAAAATTTGTTCAACCCATTAATGGGGCTTATTGCGCTTCGAAATTTGCGGTTGAGGCATTAAGCGATGCATTGCGTTTAGAACTTTACAGCTACAATATTCAGGCAACCGTCATCGAACCAGGACCCGTAAAAACCAATTTTTTTAAGACCGTGACTGATAACTCAGAGAATCTTATGTCGAATCCAAATTCTTGCTATTCTTCCTTTTATGAATCAGATGCCAGATATAGAAACAAGCAAAATCTAGCTGATTCTAAAGAAGCAGCAAACGCCATCAGTAATATAATTTTGAAAAGACGGATTAACTCCCGTTATAAAGTTGCCGTTCCATTTGCATACAGTATGATTACACATTTCCCCGATTTTCTAAAGGAATACTTTATGAAAAAGCACTAGGTTTTTCCTTGAGAATTGATATTATGGATATTATCTGATGGATCTATTAGAGAATAAAATGTATAATATTAAATAATTTACGTTGGGGGATTAATATACGTAGTCTAAGAACACAGGTAAAACTGAATTATTATTAGTTGAATTCCAAGTTAGAACGGATTCTACATATTCATTTTCTCCCTCTAATTCTATAAATACTAGTTCATCATTTTCTCTATCATCTATATATTTTGGGAATATGGTTATACCCATTTCGGCTTTTATCATTAGAAATATAATGTCTATTGAATCAGTTTGATGAATTATCTTAGGAGAAAATCCACAATCAATGCAATTACTTATCATTCCATCAAATCCATTTGGAGCTTTATTTCTCTTGATAAATATAAAAGATTCATCCTTTAAGGAAGCACGAGTAAGTTTGGATTTGTTTGCTAGAGGATGATTTTTATATAATATGGCATAAAGAGGATGTCTCATTAAGAATTTCGATTTTATATTATTATACCTATCTAATTCAAAATCCATATTAAATGCAACATCTAAGAGGCCTTCCTCCAATTGTTTATTTAAATTTTCAATGTTATCTTCTTTAATAGATAAATCGATTAGAGGGTAATCCCTGCGAAAGTTTCTAAGCAATTTTGGTAAATAAGCTTGTTCATGTTCAGGGATAATTCCAATCTTTAAGAAGCCGATATATCCAGAGGTGGATAATTGAACATTTTTTATGGCTTCATTTGCTTTAGCAATAATTATTTTTGCATCTTTATAAAATATATGGCCAGCTTGAGTAAGTTTAACACAACGATTATTTCTTATAAATAGTTGCACATTAAGGCTTTCTTCTAAAGCTTTAATTTGCTGGCTTATTGCAGTTTGAGAGATGAAAAATTTCTGTGATGCTTTGGTAAAATTCAAATAATCAGCTACAGATATAAAATATTGTAATTGGCGAGTATCCATATATTTACCTCCTTAATTCTAATAATAATTTCATTATATATGATAATTTTAAGTTAGCATAGATTAGAATAAGAAGGTTTTCTTCTTATTCCATTGGAATTTGATGTTAGAAATAATTATTAATACAAATTATAATTAAAATATAAAGTTAAAAAATTAACAATGTTTGAACAAATTAAAGGCGAGGAGTGAAAAAATTTTATGAAAAAGTATGAACGTGTTTTTAAACCCATTACTATTAAAGGTGTGGAATTCAAAAATAGAATTGAAGTAGCACCAATGGTACCATGTATGGCTACACCAGAAGGTTGGGTTACAAAAGAACTAATTGATTTCTATAAGCCGTTTGCTAAAGGTGGTGCAGGAATAGTAACTGTTGGAGATTCGGCTGTAAACTGGACATATGCAATGGATCATGAAGGACAAATAAATTTAGGTGATGATAATGTAAAAATGGGACTTGACCACATGGCAGATGAAATACATAAATATGGGGCAGTTCTATCAATAGAATTAAATCATGGTGGAAGATTTTCTAATTCAATAAACCTTGCGAATAAAGGATTAAAACCAATTAGTTCAACGCCAAAACCAGCAGAAATAGATGAATATTTTTCAAAGCTTCAAGGGAAACCTCCAGGAGAAGTGGAAGAAATGAGTATTGAGTTAATAAATAAGACAATTGATGATTATGCCAGTGCTGCATTAAGATGTAAAGACAGTGGATTTAAAATGGTGATGATCCATGGAGCACACGGAATGCTTCCATCTCAATTTTTATCATCTTATGTAAATAAGAGAACTGACCGATATGGTGGAAGTGTTGAAAATAGGGCACGTTTTTGTATAGAAATGTTAGATGCCATTCGTAGCAAAGTCGGTGAAAACTTTATTCTCGAATATAGAATCAGCGCTGACGAATTAGTTGAAGGTGGAATGAAGGTGGATGAAGTAATCCAGTTTGTAAAAATGATTAAGGATAAAATTGATATACTTCATGTATCAGCAGGAATGCTTCCAAACCCATTTACAATCCAATATATGATACAACCACTATATATTCCGTATATGCCCAATATACATTTTGCAGAAGAAATAAAACAAGCTGTTGGTGATGATTTATATGTAACTGCAGTTGGTGCAGTAATGACTCTTGAAAATGCAGAAGAAATTTTATCAAGAGGAATTGTGGATTTTGTTGCTATGGCAAGACCTTTTGTAGCAGATCCAGAATTTATGATAAAAGCGGCACAAGGTAGAAACGAAGATATTAGACCATGCATAAGATGTGATAATTGTTGTGGACGTTCTGCTTTCTTCAAGAAAACTCGTTGTTCAGTAAATCCAATAAATGGACGTGAAAGCGATTATCCAAAGGGAAGAGTAGATAAAGCAGATGAAAAGAAGAAAGTTCTAATAGTTGGAGGCGGACCTGCAGGAATGCAAGCAGCGCTAACAGCACTGCAAAGAGGCCATGAAGTTAAGCTATTTGAAAAAACAGATCACTTAGGTGGAACACTTGTAGTTGCATCAGAATTAGATTTTAAACAAGATTTAAAAAATTACTTAAAATGGATAGTAAATCAAACTATGAAGTCTGGAGCTGACATAGTATTTAATACAGAAGTGAGTAAAGAAACTATAAAAGCAGAGAATCCAGATGAATTAATAATAGCCGCAGGGGCAACTCCATTTATTCCAAATGTACCAGGTATCCACAAGAAACATGTACATTGGTCGGGAGATGTAGATGCTGGTAAAGTTGAAGTAGGAAATAAAGTTATTGTTGTTGGTGGAGGTCTTACTGGAGCTGAATCTGCATACGCATTAGCTAAAGCAGGAAAAGATGTAACTATTCTTGAAATGCAGGGACCAGAGGCAGTTTTAAATGGTGCGTCATTAATAGTAAGATTTTCATTACAATCTTTATTGCAAAAGTATAATGTAAAAATTATAACTAATACAAAACTTGAAGAAATAACTGATGAAGGAATCAAAACAATCAATACAAAATTACAATGGAACAATTTAGAAGCAGATACAGTAGTACTAGCTTTAGGGATGAGACCATGTAGAGATAAGGTTAATGAATTAAGAGATTTATTACCACAAATGCAAGTACATGTAATTGGTGATTGCAATAAGATAGAAAATGTATATGCAGCATCACATGCTGGTTTTGATGTATCAGCAGAAATATAATTTATTATGAGGTACTTATGAAGGAAAAAATTAAAATTGCATTACCTACGGCTATAGGAGTTGCATTATTACCTCCTATATGGGCTGTTTTAAGTGAATTATGTGGAATTGAATTTGGATGGATAGCCCTTGCAACTGCAGGAATATATGTTGCTGCAGGAGATAATATTAAAAATGGATTATCAATCTCTGGTGGATTTTTCATGGGATGTGTATGGGGCTATATAGCCACTAAAATATTAAAACATTACTTATGTATTAATCATTACTTATTACTCTTTTCAGTATTGTGCATTATGGGATTTATTTGTGTAATATTAGCATTTACAATTTTAGAAAAAGTAGTATTTTTACCAGCTTGGCTTGGAGGTTGGGCAATTGCACTTGGAACGTTTGGGCAGGCTGACATAAGTTACATGGGAATCACTTTTATAAAATTATTTATTGCTATGTTAGCTGGTGTTTGGTATATAGGTGCATTTAATAATTATTTTCAGAATTTTATAAGAAAGAAGATGGATAGAAATGAGTAAAGTAGAATTAACACAAGAAGAAAAGAATCTAACTTATGTTAAATATTATTATAAAAATCTAGCAACTATTCCAAAAGAAAAGATAATTATCGGAGAAGGAATAGCAGCGGACCCACAAAAAGCCTTAAATATTAAAGATAGAAACTTATTCTTAAAAGGCAAAGATAAGGGAATACAGATTGGCTTCTGTGTTATGGAAGATGGAATTGGATATGTTGCAAATTCTACCTTTATGAAGGATGTTACTGTAGAAATGATTGACTGGTGGTTTGGATGGCACAGTGTAAGCAGTGATTTAAGGTATAAAATATGGGACCCTGAAGATCACTATTATGCAAGAGCAGATAAACCAGAGCATGTATTGAATCCTGATGTGCCATTAAATGAAAAAACATGGGGAGTAAATCATAGAATTAAGGAAAATATAGGGCTAGGTCCTCAAGACCTGGTATTATCTTTTAGCTGTCCAAAGAATTTCGGATATGATATGTCTATTTTGGGTAGTGATACTTGTGAGTCAATGGTATGTGCTATTGGAATTGGGGATGTTCCAGCTTTTATGACACATAAGTTTTACACTGTTAATGGCGGAACTATGTTTGAATCAAGATTTTGGATTGGATATACAGTTAAGGATGGAGAATTTATAAAAGTCATTCCAGAAGGGAAATCAGTCCCAGAGATTGTTCCAAGATCATTATTTAAGCATAATATTAAGGAATTTACAAATTTAGCAGCTATTTTGCCACAATTATATAGTGAAGAAAAGAACAATTGGTAGCTTAGGATATTAAAGCTAAAATATAGATATAAAAAAAGGATAAATATGAGATGTGGGTGTTGCACTAAGAAATTATTACAGCAACTTTAAAAAAAACAATTCATGAAAGTTTAAAAGGGTAATATGAGTAGATTTATCTACTCATATTACCTTTAATTTATTCTTCGGCTCAGCCGAAAATCTTCATCAACTAGCTTGTCAATTGTAACTTATAACTTGTCACTATCCAGGTAGTAAGCAGTTTCCTACTACCTGGAAACATCTACTCTGTTAGTCCAAGTATCCTTCTCTATAAAGTAATTCTGCAGTTAGTAGAGCACCGCCTGCTGCGCCTCGAAGTGTATTGTGAGAAAGACACACAAATTTATAATCAAATAGAGAATCTTCTCTTAGACGTCCAACTTCAACGCCCATTCCTTTCTCCATTTCACGGTCAAGTTTTGGTTGA
>Ga0255362_1000302_pt1 | contig 11340 bp, 8 predicted proteins | sample GFST75r2metaG_FD_186000 | JGI IMG/M metagenome (GOLD analysis project Ga0255362, IMG submission 186000)
CACTTGTTGTTCCTTTTTCAAATTTAGGCCTACTCGAGGACCATTATAAATCGGAGTTTCTTGTCTGATATTAGGAATAAGTCTTAGATAGGTATTGTCAAAATCGCAAGGAATTGGTTCTTGAAGTTGTTTTCCTTGTTGTCCGGCTGCAACTAACAACGACATTATGAGCTTTTCAATCGTATCAAAACCATTAATAGACAGAATATAATCAACAACTTTACAAGGACCTTCAATAAAACCTTGAGGAGTTAAAATAGACCTAATAAGAATTCCTCCAAAGAAGTCCGGTGCACATCCAATCGTTATATCCAACCCTTTATAGGTCCCACCTTTATAACTTTTCCCATTCTGTCGATGGAAATAAAAACAATTACAAGTTAGTTGATGAACGTCTCCATGAATAAATGAATCAGGTGATTGGTAGTACTCGATCTCAGCGATGTAGCAAAGATTGCCTCCTATTACTAAAGCTTTTTGAAAGAAATATTGTTTAGAAGTGTTATGATAAATGTCTAATAATTTGGCATTTTGAGACTTAGTTTCTTCTGAAAGCTGGATCCCAGGATTGTTAAGGTTATTATTTCCACCAAAGAAGGTTTGATTCTGGACAGTTGATAGATTGGATTGGGCTAGGCTAAAATTAGTGTTATTTGGATTATTAACGTCCATTTGTTTTATTCTTTACTTTTAGAATATTTAACCTTAAATAAAAATGTTTTCATTTTTATTGTCTGATTTAACGTACTAAGTTTTATTTTTTGAAGATAACTTAAAATCTAATCTAAACTGTCTCTTAAGATGTCGATATGATAAAATCCTGCTGATACTTTTCTCGCGTTATTAATTCCGGGAATTTGTTTTAGAACTAAGTATGGAAGCTTTTTATCTGCTTGAGGCTCTGACGGATGTTTGATATTAAAAATAAAGACATGACCGCTAGAATCGATCGCAATACAAATATTACTAATTACATCAATATCTACAATATTTTCTGCTTTGACCTGGGCCATATCGCTAAAAATCCTATTTACAGTAGTCATTTCGGGATATAATTCGAGAGCCTTATCGAAAATGTAAAGATTACCATCTTCTGAAAGAATTACAAGTTTGGTATTATAGGGAATAACTTTCTTTGGAGTGATTCCTGGGATCATCAGATTAAGAGGGTCGTTTTCCATATCTGATGGAAATGTTCTAATTTCATTTGAATTAGTTATTGTAACATTATCGTATATTGTTCTATCATAGGGAATACTATAATCAGCTCCGAAACTTTCACTACTTTTAATATAATTATTTATCCTAAACTCTTTTATATCTGAACCAACAGATCTAACATGTCCTATTGGATAGTGGTTCCATAGATATAAATGGGAATCACTATCTAAAAAATAAGTAACGAATCCATGATTAATTTTTGTAATTTTGGATATCACGTCCTGATTAGAAATATTCAATTTAGTAAATATAGGATCGTCACCAAGTAGATCTTTATTATTAATAGTCCAGATATTTCCATCTGCATCTAGAAAAGCTGCAGATACATCTGCGGCATCAACCTGAACGATATTTTGTAAAAATGGCAACAATTTTAGCTCAGTTTTATTTTCACTAGAAAATGCCCAGAAATTAATCCAAACGTTTCCAAGGTTATCTAAGATCAAAGTATAACCGTTACCAGTTGAAACTTGTGTACAAAATAAATTACTATCAATCGGAGGCAGTTTTTCTAAAGAATTTTCTACGAAAGGTGTCCTCGACAATGTATATTGAGATAGATAATAGGATTTACCATTAGCTCGATAATATTCTGCCGGATTAAAAGTTGGCGGAAAATTATTTAATCCAACTTCCGCCAACAATTTCCGATAAACGTATTGATTTTCACTCTTATAAACTTGTCCTCGTTTGTCAACAAAATCTCGATCTTTTAGACACATTTCTCTTAGCTTTGAAGAGGAACTACAAAGTCTCAATAAATCAACTCCTCTAATTTTTCCTTGATCAATGATCTTAACAAAGACATCGTAAGGAAGGTTCTCTAAGTAAGCATATTGATTTTGTTGATTCGTCTGTTCTTGAATCAACTTAAAAACGTCATCGCGAGAAATTTCTCCGGTTTTAACGATTTCATCTAAAGTTGCTTGTTGTTGATCGGTCGATTGACTAAGAAAAATTGGAGACCCTAAGATCTGTCTCACTAAATCAAAAGCGTGTTTTCTACCTTCTTCCATTTTTCTTTTTGGTTTTCTTTTTATTTGAAAATAAAACTTATTAAGTTTTATTTAATTTTTAAATGAATTATTTAGATTGAATGGTTTCTCATTAGGAGTGCCAGTTCTCCACCATCTGATTCGGAGACTTGGACAACATTATTAATCCCTTGAACTAATTCTAATACACCATAGTGGGGCATTTCTTCCATCATCACTCCCACGTTTCGACTTAAGCTTCTAAATTTATAAAGGGCTCCATTTTCAGCAACAGCGTAACCAATATAAGTAGAAGCATCAACGTCTATGAATTTTAAATTATCGATTGTAAGAGGAATTTGATACATTGCGCTATAGTCAATTAATTCTAGACTTCCGTCTTCATAGAGTAAAATAATGATATCTTGTAATCGAACAGCTTTCTTAACTGGCTTAGGAGGATTAACTTCAGTATATCCTCGCACTGAACCATAAATTATTGAATTGGAGTCGGTTATCATAATAGTATAATCTACATCATGTGATGATTTTTGAGAAACAAATTTGATGTTATGGCGGAGGGTTGCAGCATATTTTGAATCTATGATATAAGCCTGTTGCTTATCATTAAGCAATATTAAACAACTGTAGCTAATCGAAGCTTTAACGATTTTACCGTAATCTACTGGAAGATTAATTTTGGTGAAGTTGGGATTATGAAAACCGTTGTTATAACTAGGAAAAGGCAAACCACTACTATCACTTAATCCGCACATCCAAACTCCTCCTTCAGAATCTACGGCGATGCTAAATTGATTTGTTCCGGCAATATAGACGATATTACTCAAATTAGGAGCTTGAGTTGGAACAGCCACTTCATTTTGAGGTTGAACAACAGGCGCATAAATCATAGCCTGAGTTCTTGGGATAAATTGTCCTCCCAAACCTAATTGTCCATAATTATTACGACCATAGCCCCAAACTTTGCCTAAAACATCCAAAACCAGAGTATGATGATTAAACTTAAGAACTTGTTTAATAAAACTCATTCCTTCTACCTTCTCAAAGTTTTGAGTATATTGTCCAGCTATGTGAAGCATAAGACCTGGTGCACCTGGTACTGCCCCCAAAACTTCCTTTCTATTATATTCCCAAAGTTGATAACCGCTTGAAACTTTTGCATAAATCTCACTTGGATTTTCATTTGGCTGAACTTGAACGCCCATTTGTTCTAAAAGTTTTCGATAGACGTACTGACTTTCTGTCTTATAAACTCTTCCTTGATTATCGACTGACTCTCGTGTCTTTAGACACATTTCTCTTAACTTACGAGACGAGTTACAGAGGTTAATTAAATCACGACCTTTAATCTGCCCACTATCAATAATGTTTACAAAGACATTATAAGGTAAGTTCTCTAAGTAAACATATTGATTTTCTTGTGGTTGTCCATTTATTTCTTCCTGAATTAAACTGTAAACATCCTGTCCTGAGATTTCTCCGGTGGCGATAATTTCATCCAAAGTCCTTTGCTGCTGGTCGGGTGATTGGGCAAGGAAAATGGGAGACTGTAAGATTTGCCTCACTAAATCAAATACCTGTTGTTTATTTTCCATTTTAGTTTTAATTAAAAATAAAACTTGTTAAGTTTTATTTCGATTTATTGGAAAAATTAAATAGCAGGATTTTTTGTTAATAGTGCCAGTTCCCCATTATTTGATACTGCAATTCTTGCAACATTATCAATTCCTGGAACTTGTTCTAATACTCCCAATTCAGGCATCTGAGGCATTCCAAATGAAAAAGCTCTATCAATATTAAGTAAAATCCTGCTTCGAAACCTATAAAGAACACCATCTTCGCCAACGGCATATCCGAGATAAGTGGAAGCATCAACATCAATAAATTTTAAATTCCCGACTTGAAGTTGACCTGATTCTCTACCATCAGAACTCATTATAAAAAGAGTTCCATCTTCATAAAGTAAAATAATTGAGTCGTATAAAGGAATAACTTTTCTTAATGGTCTATTATTATTAATAGTCATCGGATGATCGTCTCTCGCTTTCCAACTATAAATAATCGAATTAGAAGTTTTTATTATCGCCATAAAATTGATACCACCATTAGCATCATACCGGTACTTTTGATTAACGTATTTAATATCATTTTGTTGAGTTAATTTATAGTCATCTCCAATAATAAAAGCTTCATTACGATCGTTAATTAGAATTAAGAACCTTCCAATTGAAATTTTAACTATTTTTCCATGACCCGCATCTATATTAAGTTTGGTAAAAGTTGGATTGATGAGACCTTGACCTAGACCATTCCAAGGTAAACCAAATCCAGAACTTAAACCGCACAGCCAAACACCACCATTAGAGTCTAGAGCGACACTAAAAGTATCTATTCCAGCAATTTGAACAATACTACTCAAATTAGGAACTTGAGTAGGAACATCAACACGATTTTCAACTTGATTAAGAATAACCATGTTTCCTCTCATTCTTACCTGACCTCCTAATCCCAATTGTCCATCATCATTAAAGCCATATCCCCAAACATTCCCTAGAGCATCGAGAACTAAAGTATGAGAAGAGGTCTTAACTACTTGTTTAACAAAATTTACGCCTTCGACCTTCTCAAAATTTTGAGTATATTCTCCGGCTATTGGAAGCATGACAGCAGGATTACCTGGTAATGGTCCAAGAACTTGCTTTTTATTATATTCCCATAAATGAAATCCTCTAGTAATCCTAGCATAAATTTCGCTAGGATTATCATTTGGACCAATTTGAATACCCATTTGGTTCAAGATCCTTCGATAAACGTACTGGCTTTCACTTTTATAAACTTTCCCTTGATTGTCAACTGATTGTCGAGTCTTTAGACACATCTGTCGTAGTTTAGCAGAAGCATTACAAAGATGGATCAAATCTCTTCCTTTGATCTGACCTTGATCGATAATATTGACAAAAACATCATAAGGAAGATTCTCTAGATATGTATATGTATCAAGTTGGCTATTAGACTGTTGTGTACTCATTTCCTCTTGAAGAAGATTATAGACATCTTCTCTAGAGATTTCTCCCGTTCGAATAATTTCATCTAAAGTTTGTTGTTGCTGATCAGTTGATTGAGCTAAAAAGGCTGGAGACCTTAAAATCTTCCTCACCAAATCAAAGCTTTCTTGTTCCATCTTCTTTTTCTTCCTTGTTAATTATTATTGCCTATTCTTTTTAATAAAACTTATTTAAGTTTTATTTCTGTTTTTAATTGTTTTCATTTTAACCAAAATGATCTCGAAGGACGTCAACGTGAGAATTTGATATTGAAACTTTCTTTGCGTCGTTAATTTGAGGAACTTGTTTTAAAACTAAATAGAATGGATTTCCATTAGCACCAAAATCTTCTGGATGTTGAATGTCAAAGGTAAATAGTTTTCCTTCAGAATTTATTGCGAGTGCAAAGTCACCAGACATGTCAATATCAACGATATTATCAGATGGAATTTGAGCGATATTTGCATCAAGTCTTCTTATGATGGTATTTCCAGAAAAGCCAGAAAGATTTGGATCATAAAGATAAATGCGACCGTCTTCTCCGAGAATTAAAATTTTATTAATGGATGCAATGACTTTCTTAGGAATGACTCCGGGGATAGAAAATTTTAGATTACCTCGTTCACTATCAATAGCTAAAATTTCATTCGAATTTGTTATCATAACAAGATTATAATATCTTTGGTTTCTGTCAATGTCAAAAATAGCTCTATAACCTGCTAAGTTTCTACCAGAAGAAAACTTGACACAGTTAAAATCTTTTATGTTGGATGCCATGAGGGTAATTAACGATTGTAACATATTAAGACAGTGCAAATTAAAATCATGATCTAATATATAAATAAGACCACCTACTATTCCAATCTTTTTAATCTTCGATATCACTGACTGATCGGGAATATTAAGATTTGCTTTGTGGTATAGAGGTTCTAAAAGTCGGCCTGTTGGGGTGTAAAAAATTTCTCCATCGACTGTTAAAAACACAGCTAAACTATCTCCTGCTACAATTTGAGCGATATTCTTTAATCCTTTAAGTGGTCGTATTTCTATCTTATCTTGGAAAGCATTATCCCATAAGTAGATCCAAACATTACCAAAAATATCCAATACCAAACTATATCCTACTCCAGTAGAAACTTCTTTACAAAAAATATCACCAGTTAAAGTAGGAAGTTTCTCAAGACTGTCATTCCAGAGGATGGTAAAACCAGAAAGATAATACGACGATCCATAAGCTCTATAAAGTTCAGCTGGATTAACATCAGGAGGGATATCAACTATTCCTCCTTCTGCCAATAACTTTCGATAGACATACTGAGTCTCGGTTTTATAAACATTTCCCTTATTATCAGTATACTTTCGATCTTTCAGACACATTTCTCTCAATTTAGAAGAAGAACTACAAAGTCTAACCAAATCAACCCCTTTTATTTGACCAGAATCGATGATATTAAAGAAAACGTCATAAGGAAGATTGGTTAAGTAATCAAAATTAGAATTTTGAATAGGCTGTGATGGAATGACAGTATTTTGTCTCTGTTTTTCAGCGAGAGTTTGTCGATGTTGCTCTTGCACAACTAAATTATAAACATCTTTTGAAGATACTTCACCAGTAGCAACAATTTCGTCTAAAATAGCTTGTTGTTGATCAGTTGATTTAGCTAAAAATCTTTCAGATCTTAAAATTTGAAGAACTAAATCAATAGCTCTTTCCCTGGCAATTTCTGTCTCTTGTTCAGCCGACCACATTTTATTTTTCCTTTTAAAACCTTTCCCTTTTAATTCAATAAAATTTCAGAGAAGTAAAAAAATTAATTAAACATTGGCAACATTTCAGTAATATCCAAACACTGAAAGTTTTTTGATTCCTCACCTTTTATCAACTTCTCATGTTGTTCAAGTCCAACGGAAGACTTTACTATGTAACCTAAATCTTTCAAAATTCGGCTTATATTTTCCGAATGAGCTCCACCAGCATATAATATAATATTATTTGCAGTATAATTACCAAAATTTCTCAACATTCTACTTATCATATAGGCATCGGTAAATAATGCAGTGAACTTAAGTATTGCTTCTGAAATTTTAGTATCAACATAGACTTGATTAGGTCTTTCAGTTAACTGAACTAATTTATCAAAAGCCCATCTCATCTTATTTTTGATTTCCATTAATAGGGCAGCTCTATCAGTTTCATTTGCTATATTATTTATTTGCTTGATAATTTTAGATTCTTTCAATGTCAAATCTAAATTGAATCTAGAATTCTGAGTTCTGAGCATACCTAATAATTTTTGATTCAGATCCAAAACATTAATACCGAGATCATTATAATAACTAGGTGGATATTTGCGTGATTCTTCGATTAAACCGCCTATTTGAAAATAATTTATAAGTGATTCATCCAATCTTACGTCAGTCCAATGTACTCTGGTGTTATTATATAGACATTTCGATCTGTCTTTGGAATAACAATCCTTTAATAAAAATCTTAATCCGTATAGATGGGATTTTTCTTCCGATTGAGTGCTAACGTCTTTAATGCTCGCTTCCACCATAAAATCTATAATATAATTTCTAGGTTCTTTAAGTAGACTATCAACAAATGCAACTATACTTGTAGATTCAGGAGAACACCTAGGTTTACCGTGATAATCATAAAATATATAAATTACTCTATTAGTAGATTTTGATGTTAATTTTTCTAAAGCATATGGCCCTGTAATAATCGTTCTTCTATTTTCCTTTTGAATGAGGTTATAAATATCCTGATGAGTAACTTCACCAGTAGCAATAATTTGATCTAAAGTAGCTTGTTGTTGATCGGTCGATTGTCCCAGAAAAAGCGGAGATCTTAGAATCTGTCTTACCAAGTTAAATGCTTGTTCCATCTTTTTTAATTGATTGTTGAAATAAAACTTTTAATTAGTTTTATTTAGGATTTTAATTTGTTGAGTTTTATTTAATGGGATTTTAATTTAGAAGAATCGTTGGAGAAGATCGACGTGTCGGAAAAATGCCGATACCGCTACAACGTCACTAATATTGGGAATTTGCTTTAAAGAAAGATAAGGGTCACCTCTAATGTTATAAATAACAGTCGAAGGATGATTAAGATTTACTGTGAAGACGTTTCCATCAGCATCAACTACAATAGCGCTATCGTTGTAAACTTTACTAATATCGACGATATTTCTGGCATCAATCTGAGCAACATTTTCAATTATTCTTCTGATGATATATTCTCCAGAAGGTTGAGAAAGAGCCTCATCGTAAACGTATAAATTGCCATCCTCTGACAAGATCAAAATTCTTGAGGTGGATGGAATGACTTTCTTAGGTATTACCCCTGGAATCTTAAATCGAAGATTTTGATGATTACGTTTTATAGCGAAAATTTCATTAGCGTTAGTTATCGCAGCAAGTTCAAAATAATTTAAAAACGTAGCATTTGGATTATTTGGTACTTCTGATTGACTTAGATAGTCAATCTTGAAGGTTTTAATACTGGAAGCGAGAGAGATAATATGACCATTATCGTAAACTGTTAGACCGACATCCTTTTTATACAGTTCAGAATTGATATCTAAAAGGTATAATTCATTTCCCATTTCGACCTGTTTGAATTGAGAAGAATTTATTCTATTTCCAGGAGAAGCAGCTGGATCAAATTTCGAAAATTTTCCCATCATATAATTATTTAACCAAACATTTCCATTTTTATCTAGAACTGCACTATTATTTACGCCAGCACTAACTTGAACTATATCTTTCAGTTCTGTAATAGGAAGAACTCCACCATTAGTCCCTCCAATAGCTATTCCACCTCTATTACCTCCCCAAATATTTACAAAAACTCTTCCGTAGACATCCAAAATCAGACTGTGAGAATATCCGGTGCAAACTTGCTTAGCATAGAGTGGCGTATTCGGTGAACCAAAAACTATAGGAGGGTTAGAGTTAGGGTCGAGAGAACCAGATAAGTAACGATAAGATCGACTCAAAAGTTTATAGGTTTCAACTGGACTACTATTAGGTTGAATTTCAACTCCCTCATCAGCTAACAACTTACGATAAACATACTGAGTATCGGTTTTATAAACACTTCCATCATTATTAACATATTGTCTATCTTTCAAACACATTGCTCGTAGATTAGCAGACGAGTCGCAAAGACCAACCAAATCTCGTCCTTTAATTTGCCCACTGTCAACTAGTGTTACAAAAACTTCATATGGGAGATTAGTTAAGTAATCATAGTTTTTAACTGGCCGATAAACTTGTTTCTGAGTTGTAACAGCCTTTTGAGCAAGTTGTTGACGGTGTTGCTCCTGCAAAATTAAATTATGAACATCTCGTCCAGAAACTTCACCAGTAGCAATAATTTCATCTAAAGTCTGTTGCTGTTGATCGGTACCTTGAGCCAGAAAAGCCGGTGATCTTAAAATTTGAAGAACTAAGTCTAAAGCTCTTTCCCTGGCAATTTCTGCTTGTTCTTGAGCCGACCACATTTTATTTTTGGCTTTAAATCAACTTTTACTTTTTATTTATTTTAAATTGAATAAATAATTACAGAAATAAACAAACAATAAAAAAGAAAATACAATTTAAATTAAAGATAAGATGAATGGCGGATCTGAGATTAATAACTCTCCAAACTGACCGAAACGAAGCACTAGATAATTGGATCTACACTGCCAAGGAACATGATTATAATTATGCTATTTTGGGACTGGATGAGAAGTGGGGAGGATGGTCATGGAGAACAAAGAAATACTTACATTACGTTGAATCTTTACCTTCTTCTGCTGTAGTCTGCATCACTGATTGCAATGATGTTCTATTTACTAGACCGAGTCACGAAATGCAAAACGTTTGGGCTTACTACCAAGCTAGAGGAAAAGAATTAGTCTTCGGAGGAGAACCTACTTGTTGCACCGGCAATTATCGTTTCCATATTGATCCGGTCGGAAGAAAGAATATAATGACAAGGGTCAAGGACAATAGTAAAAAGGTATCTAATGGAAAAGCCAATAGGTGGATGTTTCCTAATGCTGGATGTGTAATTGGAACTAGAGACAGAATAGTAGAAGCCTTAACATTGGCAAAAGATGCTGACGATGATCAAGCAAGATACTTAGAGCAATATGCCTTAGATCCTCACTGGTTGAGCATCGACTATGACCACAAATTAGTAGGAAATTTAAACAGCTTAGCCTACTTATACAAAGAATCTTATTTGCCTGAGGACTATTACAATGCTGAATTAAAACATTGGAATTTCATTTCTGTAAAAGACTATGATGAAATGCAACGCGTAACAAGGGTTAGAAAACCAGTTAATAGATTTTTATTACAGAATAATCAAACTGGAGGAATCCCATGCGTAGTTCACTTTCCTGGCAAGAACTTCGTCTTGTATAACTACGTCGGTGAGAAGCTCTACAAAGGTCATTTCAAGCCATTAGACTTCAAGGATTCTATGACGACTTTATGGAGTATTAAAGAGACTTTTGGTTGGAAATAAAAATGAAATTGTTTTGAATTTAAAAACAAATAAAGAAAAGATGGATTACTTTAGATCCCTTTGGTACTATGATGAAAAAATATCTATCATAAGTTCAGAATTAAAAACATGTGAGGTACCAAAAATGACCAGCAGTACTAATAATATCACCTATCCAACTAGGTTAGTTACGGGTTGCAATTATACCAGAATGGAAACCTATATGAAAACAGAAAGTGTAACGACAACAATTAACGCTTTTAACTTATACCAGCTTACTGTTATCTATACCAAAGAAGGCGATTATAAACGACACAAAATGATGTTAATCTTTAATAACGAACGAAAAGCAGAAGATGCCAAGCTTAAACTCCATGGCCAGTTTAAGCTTGGAGTTTGGATGGGCGGATATTATATTCCGGAAATAAATTATTATAGTTATCGAGATAACTATTTTGCAACAATGGGAGCCCTTACCTTAGGTTCTGTAGCTTTATTAGGTATTATGTCATTGTGTTTTCATTTTGCCTATAAAGAATAAAGTAATAAGATAAAAACGAAATTATTTTGGATC
>Ga0255362_1000305_pt1 | contig 11234 bp, 9 predicted proteins | sample GFST75r2metaG_FD_186000 | JGI IMG/M metagenome (GOLD analysis project Ga0255362, IMG submission 186000)
CTGCTAACGGTAAAGATGGTATTAACATAATACAAAATCAAAAAGTTGATTTAATAATTTTAGATTTAATGCTCCCGGATATAAGCGGATATGATATTTGTAGAGTAGTTTCTAAGGAATATAATATACCAATTATTATGCTTACAGCTAAAAATGATATTGTAGACAAGATATTAGGTCTTGAACTGGGTGCGGATGACTACATTACTAAACCTTTTGATATAAGAGAAGTTATTACAAGGATCAAGGTATGCTTAAGAAGGATGGACAGCTTGAGAGAAGATAAGAGTGAAACCGTAATCAACCTTTCAAATGGTATAAAAATAGATGTAAATAGTAGAGAAGTTTTTAAAGGAAAAGATATTATTAACCTAAAACCTAAAGAATATGACCTGCTACTCGCCTTTGCTAAAAATAGAAAAATTGTGATGTCAAGGGATAAACTATTAGAAAAAGTTTGGGAATATGATTTTGAGGGAGACAGCAGAACAGTGGATGTCCATGTTCAAAGACTTAGAAAAAAGATTGAGAGTGTTAATGGAGAGTCAATAATAAAGACGGTTTTTGGTGTTGGATATAAAATGGTATGAAATTATTGATTATGATAGAAGGGGAGAATATGAGGATGAAATTTTCAATTAGATATAAATTCACCATAGGATTTCTTCTTATTTTTTGCCTGTGTTTTACATTCATTACCATATTCATAAATAATATAGTTATGGTAAATAATGAGAAAGTAATAAGCAATGAGCTACTAAGTTCACAAACAGACATAAATACATATCTTAAACAGTTTCTTATGATAAATAGTATAAAATCTAATTCAGGTGAATTTGAAAAAAAATCTAGCGATATAGGTGCTGCGTTATCTTCCAAGCTAAACACTAGAATTGTATTATATAAAAAAGATGGAAGTTTACTTTTAGATACGGATAACAATAATGGAAATATGTTTTCAGATTCTGGAAAGTTAATAACAGATAGTTTTATGGATTTAAAGTCCGCAGTAAAGGGGCAATCTGCATATAATATAGTAGAGCTAGATAAGACCTATAAAGTTATTTTTTCAGAACCTTTGTATATAGATAAAACTACATTGGGAGTTTTGAGGTATACAGTAGATTATACAGAATTGTTTCAGAATGGTAATAATATTGTGATTAAACTAAAGGTTTTTATGCTATTCATGTTTTTTATATTGTTTATATTTTCCATACTTCTTTCTACCAAAATCATTATTCCAATCATTAAATTAAACAAAAGTACAAAAGAAATCAGTAATGGTAATTTTAATATTGATGTACTTATAGAATCCAATGATGAAATTGGAGAACTAGGGCAAAGTTTTAAAATAATGAAGGGGAAAATAAAAGAACAAATAGAAACTATAAAAAAAGACAGGGATGGTTTAATTAAACTAGAGGGGCACAGAAAGGTGTTTTTTGATAATGCTACTCACGAAATGAAAACTCCATTAACAATAATAGATGGATATGCCCAGATGATTTTAGATGAATGTAACGCTGATGAAAAACTTATTATTAGGGCTGCTTCTAAGATAAAAAGTCAATCTAATAAACTTAACCAAGTAATTGTAGATATTTTAGATATGTCTAAATTTGAATCAGAGGGAAATATGTTGCTTAAAGAAAAATTTAATATGGCTCCTATTGTAAATAGTATATGTGGGGATATGAGTGTTAAAGCTAAAAAATATGAAATTATTATAGAAAAAAGTTTAGATCAAAATATATATATTTTTGCTAATAGAGATGATATATGGAGAATGCTCGTGAACATAATAGATAATTCTATAAAGTATGGGAATGTAAAAGCCGTAATAAGAGTAAACCTATTTAAAGATAATGATTACTGCAATATTACTGTGGAAGATGAAGGTAAAGGAATAAATAAAGAGGCTTTGCAAATGATATTTGAACCTTTCTATAGAGTAGATAAAAACAATTCAAGTAAAATGCATGGTAATGGGCTTGGACTTTCTATAGTAAAGGCAATAGTGGAGAAGTATAAAGGATCAATAAACATAACAAGCAAAACTAATCAAGGTACAAAGGTTTATATTAAAATTCCTCTGCTTTTACAAGTTGGCAACAAGTTGATTGAATAATGGAGATAATTTAACCTTATTATTTAATTATAAGATAAAAGGGGGGAATAACAGTGAAAAATAAAAATATAGCATACTTAATAAGAATTTCAATCCCAATTTTAATTCCAGCTCTAATAATAGGGGCATGTTTTGGACTGGATAAAATAATTAGTGTGAAAGCTGAGGACTTCTCTAGTAAACCTATAGTAGTAAATAAAGATAGTTCTTTATTATCAATCGCAGATGATAACCCTCTGGAAATAGTAAGCAAAAAGTATTATGGAAATGTAGAAGGGTTTTCTCAAAACTTTGGGTTTATTGGAGATGAAGAGATCTTAGTTGGTATTGGCATGAATAGGGAAGAATTCTATAAAAAATATCCTAAGGATAATAATAAACCTGATAAAAATGATATTTCTGGGAAATTGTACAGATTAAACCTGACTACATTAGAGAAAAAACCTTTAGACATAGACACAGGAAGTACCCTTTCAGATTTTGCTACAAACGTTAATAAGATAAGTTATGTTAAAGATAATAATAATTCAATATATGATTTAAAAAATAATTCCAACATTATTTATAAGAGGGCAAATAGTAAGGATGAATTAGGAAATACTGGAAACTGGTCTAAGGATGGAAATTATTTAATTAGCTACGATAATGGTGATTTAGATTTATATAGTGTTAAGGTAAAATCTTCAAAAAAACTTAAAGTTAAAACTGACAATTTATGGATCCAGACGACATCTGGTTTTTATAGTGATGGTGGAGAAAATATATATTTTATAGGAGAGCAATCTAAATATGGACATAAAGATTTAAGATATCAAAGGCTGGGATTATTTAAAATAAATAGCAGTAGCGGAAAAATTCAAGAAGTATTTGTATCTCCATATAGTGATTCACAAAATTCTGATAATAGTAAGATAAGTTGCATAGTAAATGATTATTGTGTGTTAGATGGTGGGGAAAAAATATTATTAAATGCTATCATTGAGGGCGAAGCTGGGGACTATATGTATGACGTAGACAATAAAAAATTTTATAATGTGGTTCAACATACAGTTAAATCTAAAGAAGGTTTATATGGTTCATCAATATGGGTATCACCAGATAAGACAAAGGTAATCTATATGAATTTATCACTTGAGAACAATATAGAACAGTGGAATTTATATGCTGCTAAAATCAACGGGAATAGTTTAACAAGTAAAATATGTATATCCAAGGATATTAACCTTTTAGGATCACTTGGTACTTCTATTCAATGGAGCGGAGATAGTAAAAAAATATTATTTTTTACAGGTAGAAAAGCTATAGAAAAAAATAGCTACACATTTTATGATGAACAGCAGGTGAACATCATTAGTTTTAAATAGGGAAAATCACTATTTAAAGATTCAGATAGAACAAAAGCATCTATTTAGTTAGGTGCTTTTGTTATGATTAAATTTAAAGTAAATTTATTTAAATAATAATGTATCAATGATATAATTATCAAAGGTGAAAAAAAATTGTGAAGGCGTAATGAACCATTCTCTTATTCCATGAGAAAAAAAGTGTATAGGTATCTTTGTAATTGGGCATTTAAAACGAGTTGTAAAAATAAAATTTTAGGAGATGGCATTATGAATTATAAAGTTGTATATTTTTCAAAAACTGGTAACAGCAAAAGGGTTGCAGAAAAGATAGGCGATAAGCTTTCTTGTGAGGTTACAGAAATTACAGATAACCAAGATTGGAAGGGCGTTTTAGGATTTTTAAAAGGCGGATATTATGCTATGACAAAAAAGAATGTTGAAATAAAAATCAATAAGAAATCAACTGATGCTGATGAAATTATCGTAGTTTCTCCATTATGGGCTAGCGGCGTAGCACCTGCAATTAAAAGCTTTTTAGAAACTACCAAACTAGATAAGGTACATTTAGTTGTAACTTCTACAGGAAGTAAAGTAAAAGAACGTGAAGGTTTTAAATCAGTTAGCGATGTTGTTAAGAAGAACAATGATGAAGATGCTGTCATTGATAATCTTGTAAAAAGTTTAGTATAAATTAATCTTTAGCAAGTAGTATATATAGTTGGAATGGAGTAATATATGTTTTTAATAATTGATAATTATGATTCTTTTGTATATAACTTGGCAAGGTATTTTGAGGAAATAAATGAGAAAGTGCTTATTTATAGAAATGATAAAATTTCAGTTGAGAAAATTAAAGATATAAATCCTGAAGGAATAATAATTTCACCAGGACCCAAAAGTCCAAAAGAGGCAGGAAGTTGTCTTGAAATTATTGAGCAATTTAAAGAAAAAATACCCATACTAGGAATATGCCTTGGTCATCAAGCAATTGCTCAGTGTTTTGGTTGTGAGATAATTAAAGGAATAAAACCTGCCCATGGAAAGATAAGTGAAGTGTTTCACAATGGACAGGGTGTTTTTAAAGGTATTAAAAACCCTTTTAAAGCAACAAGATATCATTCGTTGATTGTTAAGACTTGTACTTTGCCACGTACATTATATGTCACGGCTGAAACTAAGGATGGGGTTATTATGGGAATAAAACATAATAAACATTGTTTAGAAGGTGTTCAGTTTCATCCAGAGGCAGAGTTGACTGAATTCGGGCATGAAATCCTTGAGAACTTTGTTAATGAGGCAAGAATATATAACAATGTACTTGAAAAAAATAAACTAGTATATAATGATTAGTTTATTTTCTTTTTACATGTCTAATTCTAAGAAATAGATTGGAGACAAGCAATTTGAAAGTAATTTTAGAGAAAATAGTTACGAAATTAGAACCATTTGAACTATATTCTGTATTTAAAGAAGAAATCAATACAGTGTTTTTGGATAGTGGAAGAGATTATGAGATTATAGGTAGATATTCTTTTATTGGGGTTAATCCTTTTATTACAATCAAAGAAAAAGCTAGTACTGTATGGATAGATGGAGTAGAGGTTAAAGGGGACATATTTTATAATTTGCAAAAAATACTACAAAAATATAAGATTGAAAATCACACTGAAATCCCTTTTATAGCTGGGGGCATTGGATACTTAGCATATGATTTGGGGAGAGAAATTGAAGTTTTACCTAGCAATGCATTAGATGATGTTATAATTCCACAGGTGTATTATAATTTTTATGACAATTTGATTATTATAGATAATTTAAAAAAACAAACGTTCGTATCGGCACTTGGTATTTTAAATGGAGCTATGGAAAGTATTGAAGATATAAGAATAAAAATACGAAACGGTAAAAAAGTTGAATATAAATCGGTAACAAAAATTATAAAAAAGGAAAAATTTAAATCTAATTTTACTAAAGAAAAGTATTTAGAAGCAGTTGATAAGGTTATAAACTATATAAAAGATGGAGATATATACGTGATGAATTTAACTCAAAGATTTCATTGCGATTATATAGGTGATTCTTATGAACTTTATAAAGAATTAAGGAATATAAACCCAGCTGCTTTTTCTGCGTATATGAAATTAGAAGGTTTTGAAATAGCATGTTCTTCACCAGAAAGATTTTTAAAGGTGGCTAACAAAATAGCTAATACTAGACCAATTAAAGGTACAAGGGCAAGAGGAATAGACCTAGAGCAAGATGATTTATTGATTGAAGAACTTAAAAATAGTGAAAAAGAAAAGTCAGAACTTCTTATGATAGTGGATTTAGAAAGAAATGACTTAAGCAAGGTATGCAAGCCTAATTCAGTTAAAGTAACTGAGCTTTTTAAAATTGAAACATATTCCACAGTACATCATTTAGTGGCAAATATAACTGGTAGAATAAAAGATCAGTATAATGTTATTGATTGTATTAAGGCTTGTTTTCCAGGAGGATCAATTACTGGAGCACCTAAAATACGATCCATGGAGATTATTGAAGAATTGGAGGATGTTCGAAGAAATCTTTATACAGGATGCATTGGGTATCTTGGTTTTGATGAGAGCACAGATTTAAACATAGTAATAAGAACTATTCATTTAAAGCAAGGTAAAGCTTATTTTGGAGTAGGTGGAGGTATTACTTATGAATCAGAACGTGAATTTGAGTATGAAGAGACATTACAAAAGGGAATTGCATTGATGAGAGTACTTAGTAATGGAGAGGATTAAATGGTAATTAACTTAATAAATTGTGATAAGAAGAAAGTCGAATTTGATAGTGGCTTTTATTTTGGAAAAGGATTATTTGAGACGATTTTAGTTTTGAAAAATCCGGCTTTTTTAGAAGACCATTTAAATAGACTAAATCAAGGATTAATAAAATTAGGAATTAAAAATATAGTTTCTAAAGAAATGGTGCTGGAAGAACTTCATGGAGTGGAAAATTGTGCTGTGAAGATAATGGTATCAGATAAAAATATAGTTTTTACAAAAAGAGATTTATCATATACAAAAAATCAATATGATATGGGTTTTAAAGTTAAATTAAGTAAGTTACAAAGGGATCCACAGAGCCATATGGTTTATTTAAAAAGTTTTAACTATATGGATAATATCATTGAAAGAGAGCTAGCAATAAAAGAAGGCTATGATGAGGTTTTATTTATGAATACTGAAAATCTATTAAGTGAAGGTAGCATTTCTAATGTTTTTGTAATCATGGAGGATTCTATATTAACGCCGTCAATTGAGTGTGGAATTTTGAACGGAACAGTGAGAAATTTTATTATTAGAAAATTAGGGATAAAGTATAATATCATAGAAGGTAAGTTTTCGCTAGAAAAAATAAAAAAATGTAAAGGTATGTTTATTACTAATAGTTTGATGGGAATAATGTGGATAAATTCTTTTAATGAAATAAACCTTATGAAGACCAAGATTTATGAAGAAATAAGGAATTTTTATGAAGACTTTGAAAAATAGTAATTTGTCTTAGGTTATACTGTTGTTTTTCAAAGAAAGTGTTATAATAAGCTTTGTGAATAATAATTTATACTTGATTTTAAAAGATCAAAAGTAAGGGAAAAGAAAATAGATTAAGGGTGGTACAAAATGAGAAATATTAAAATGACAGTTCAGTATGATGGAAGTAGATACAATGGATGGCAAAAACAAAAGCAAGGAGAATCAACCATTCAATTTAAAATAGAAGCCGTGTTGACTAAAATGGCAGAAGAAAAGGTTATGGTAGTAGGATGTGGAAGAACTGATGTAGGAGTTCATGCTGAAAATTATGTAGCGAATTTTCATACTAATTGTAAGTTTACTATTGATACTATGCTTGACTATTTATATGAGTTTTTACCTGAAGATATAGTAGTGAAATCTCTAGAAGATGTGGGGGAAAGATTTCATGCAGGATATAATGTGAAATCAAAAACTTATGTTTACACAATAAATAATAATAAATTTAGAGATGTATTTACTAGAAGGTATGTTTATCAAATTGAAGAAAAATTAAATTTAAATGAAATGAAAAAAGTAGCGGAAGTATTAATTGGGGAACATGATTTTAAGGGGTTCACAAACTTAAAAACCGACACTAAAACTACTATTAGAACTATAAATTACATAAATATAACAGAAACAGATGGCATAATAGAAATAGAATTTAATGGAGACGGATTTTTACTTAATATGGAAAGAATTATTGCTGGTACGCTAATAGCAATAGGTAGTGGCAAGATTAAAATCTCTGATGTTGAAAAGGTATTAAATGAAAAGAAAAGAGAAGAATTTGGCCCAATTGCGAAGGCTAAAGGACTATGCCTTAAGAGTGTTGAATACTAAAAAAATCAGTGATAAGGTACACAATTTGGCATTTGTAATGTAAAACTATTTGTAATTATTGTAAATGTTTAGGGATGTAAGTAGATTTGTTCACACAAATCTACTTACATCCCTGTTTTATTGAAATTTGTGATAATGCACGAATTTACTTCTTGTCTTGTAACTCATAGGGTTCCATCATTTGCATCATCCACGGCTTGAATTATTTCATCCATAGTATTCATAACAAAGGGACCATAACGAACGATTGGCTCATTTATTGGATCAGCACTCATAAATAAGAAACCTGCGTTTTTTCCTTGAACACGTACTTTGTCAAAATCAGAAATAATAGCCATATTTCCAGCAGTAACTTCTATTTCTTTATCTGCAATAATTTTAACTTTTCCAGTATGCACATAAATTAAATTAGTTATGCGAAGCTCCTTTTCAAAAGTGCCATGGGTTAATCTCACATCAAAATAATTTACTGGGAAAATTAATTCAATAGGGCCGACGGTACCATTATAATCACCAGAAATAATTTTTACAGTAACACCATCTTCTTTAACTAAAGGCATAGTTGCATGGGTTAAATGCCTGTATTTAGGAGGCATCATTTTATCTTTTGCAGGCAGGTTTATCCAAAGCTGATATCCCCAAAGCTGGCCATTTTCCATGGCAGGCATCTCTTCATGAATAATACCTTTGCCAGCTGTCATCCATTGAACTTCACCAGCATTTAAACTTCCATGGTGTCCTTTGGAATCCTTATGTGTAAAGCTTCCTTCTACCATATAGGTTATAGTATCAAAACCTCTATGGGGATGCATAGGAAATCCAGCAATATAATCATTTTTGTCCTCACTTCTGAACTCATCTAGTAATAGGAAGGGGTCAATATCTTCTAACTTCTTAGTTCCAATTACACGATTTAGATTTACACCTGCACCATCGGTAACATTTTCACCATAAACTACTTTTACCATTTTGAACACTTCCTTATTATTTAATATTATCAAGTTACTTTATATTAGTATATTACAATAAGTGTTTATAAATGTCAAGGGAATTCAATAAAGTAGCGATATAAAACTAGAAGGAAAAATTTCCAAAAGTCCATATTCTTTAAAAGGTAAGAATGTTGTTTTATGTTATAATACAAGTATATATATAATTTTTTATATGTAATCAATAGTAAGAAAGGAAGCAGAAAAAAATGAGAATATTAGCGTATAGTCATAGAAAAGATGAAACTATATACTTTGAAGAGTTCATGAAAAAATACAAAATCGAAGTTGTGTTATGTGATGATGAACCAACAATGGACAATGTAAATTTGGCAAAAGGATTTCAGTGTATAAGTATTATCACTACTGAAATTAATTCTGAATTGATAGATAAATTTCATGAAATTGGAGTGAAATTTATATCTACTAGAACAATAGGATATGATCATATAGACATAAAAAAAGCTAAAGAAATAGGCATTGGGGTGGGAAATGTGACCTATTCCACAAATAGTGTGGCTGATTATACAATTATGATGATTCTTATGGCAACACGAAAAATGAAAGCTATTATTGAAAGTAGCAATGTTCAAGATTATTCGTTAAAAGGTATTCAAGGTAAGGAATTACATAACTTAACAGTAGGTATTATTGGTACCGGAAAAATTGGAAAAACGGTAATTAAGCATTTAAGTGGTTTTGATACAAAGATGTTGGCTTACGATTTATATGAAAATGAAGAGACTAAGAAATATGCAGAGTATGTATCATTAGAAAAACTTTTTACAAGCAGTGATATTATTACCATGCATGTACCTGCAACAGATGATAATTACCATTTAATTAATAAAAAAGCTATAAAGATTATGAAAGATGGCGTATTTATTATTAATACAGCTCGTGGATCTCTTATTAATACTGATGATTTAATTGAAGGTATCGAAGAGAAAAAAATTGGTGGAGCGGCATTAGATGTCATTGAACATGAAGGAGATATTTATTATAAAGATTTGAAAGGTCAAATATTATCAAATAGAGAGCTGGCAATTTTAAGATCTTTTCCCAATGTAATATTGACACCACACACAGCATTTTACACTGACCAAGCTGTAAGCGATATGGTAGAGCATTCTATTTTAAGCTGTATTTTATTTATGGAAAGAAAAGAAAATCCTTGGGAAGTTACTATTTAAAATTAGTGATTTTATTGACAATAACATAAACAAAGATTATGATAAAAAATAAATAAGTGTTTATTTTTTTATTTGGTGTACAGTGATAATGCATAATTGAATCAAGTATATAATTTTCAACATAATACATAATACATAATAAGCAATGAATGGAGGAAACACTAGCAGATGAATAACACATATGATTGTCTAGTAATAGGCTGTGGACTTGCAGGTGCGGTGATATCTAGAGAACTTGCAGAGACACAAGGAAAAAGGGTATTGATAATTGAAAAGCGAAGTCATATTGGAGGCAATACATACGATTTTTTAAATGAAGATGGTATACTAGTTCATAAATATGGACCTCATATATTCCACAGCGGGAGCAAGCGAGTATTTGATTATATTTCCCGCTTCACTCAGTGGCGAGATTACTCTCATGAGGTTCTTGCGGATATTCATGGGACACTTATGCCAGTTCCATTTAATCTAAATTCACTTTATATGGCATTTGATTCTGAAAAGGCAAGTAGACTTGAGAAAAAGCTAGTTGCTACTTATGGCACGGATAAGCGACTGACAATTTCACAATTGCGGGATCAGACAGACAGTGAACTAGTTGAACTTGCTGACTTTGTTTACAACAATGTATTCCTTCACTATACTGAAAAACAGTGGGGTGTTACTCCTGACCATATAGATCCGTCAGTTATAGCAAGAGTTCCTATACTAATTTCACGTGACAATAGATATTTTCAGGATAAATATCAAGGAATTCCGTCTAATGGGTATACTTCACTTTTTGAGAAGTTACTGAAGCATCCTAATATAGATTTACAACTTGATACAGATGCAAATATGGTTTTAAAGATGATTGGTAATGATATACTTTTTAATGAAAAACCATTTAAAGGAACAGTGGTATACACAGGTGCTTTGGATGAGTTTTTTGACTGTCGTTTTGGTAGGTTACCTTATAGAACTTTAGACTTTTTATTTGAAACACATGATATGACTTGGTATCAGTCAAAAGGCACTATTAATTACACGGTGGATAAGCCATTTACTAGAATTACTGAATTCAAGCATTTAACGGGCCAGAATATTCAGGGCAAAACTACTACTATGAAGGAATATCCAAGGGAATACACAGGCAATGAAGGTGAAATACCATATTATGCTATACTTAACGATGAAAA
>Ga0255362_1000307_pt1 | contig 11105 bp, 8 predicted proteins | sample GFST75r2metaG_FD_186000 | JGI IMG/M metagenome (GOLD analysis project Ga0255362, IMG submission 186000)
CCATATGGATTATCTTCAATAATTACCACATTGTATTTGTTAGCAAGCTCTATGAGTTTTTTTCTCCTATCAAGACTCATAGTTCTTCCTGTTGGATTTTGAAAGTCTGGAATTGTATAAATGAATTTAGCATTAGGATTACCTCTAAGTACTGATTCAAGGTCTTCCATAATCATACCATCACTATCCATAGAAACTTCCTTAAACTTTGGCATATATGCTTTAAATGCATTTATTGCAGCAAGATATGTAGGACTCTCACAAATAATAGTATCACCCTCATCGATAAACACTTTTCCTGATAGGTCTAGTGCTTGTTGGGAGCCAGTTGTAATTAATATGTTATCTTCTGTAGAATTAATGCCTAGTGTTGCCATTCTTTTGCATATAGATTTTCTTAGTGGAAGATAGCCCTCTGTTGTGCTGTACTGAAGAGAAGCCTCCCCATCTTTGTCTAAAACCTCAAAACAAACTTTTTTCAATTCTTCTATGGGAAAAAGTTCAGATGCAGGCAATCCTCCAGCAAAGGATATTATTTCAGGGTTTTCAGTAACTTTTAATATTTCACGAATTTCTGACGCCTTAACATAATCATTTCTTTTGGCAAATTTATAATTCAAATAAAACACCTCTTTAAAGTTGATATTAATTAAAAGATATCCATTCCATGTTTGAACTGATATTTTTTCATATAAGTTATATATTATCATAAATTAAGAAAATTTGTAGACAGTATTGAAATATTGTCTATGAATAAGATATTGCTAGCACTTACATTTGTACAGATACATTATAATATAGTATAGTATAAAATAAAGTTATAAAATAGGATTTAATTTATTTTTATAAATGGATGCGATAAATTTACGATAATATAAGTATTATATAATAATTGAATAATGATTTGGGAAGGAGGTAACGAACAATATGGCTGAAATTTCAAATATTACAAATATTTCTCAAAACGCTAATATCCAAGTGGCAAACAATTCTACTCTCCAAGTTGGTCAAACTTTTACTGCAAAGGTTGTTTATAGTAATAAAGGTGACAATGAAGTAATTTTAAAACTAAGCGATGGAAAACAAATAAATGCAAAACTTGATGGTGCGGTGGACTTAAATTTAAATGGACAAAATAAATTTGTAGTTAAGGGATATGAGAATGGAGAAATAGTTATAGCTAAAGTCACAACGGATATTAATGAAAGTAGCATGGATAAAATTATAAAGCAAACTCTTGGTAATAATATAAGTCCAGAAGATTATTCAATGATAAAGTCTTTGGTGAAGTACGGAGTCCCTCTTACAAAGGAAAATATTTTATATGCTAAAACGATTTTAGATTTTCAAAGTAGCATAATTAAAAATCCTTTAAAAGCTGATGAATTTATTGACATATATCTAAGAAGTAGAGGAATTACCGAAAATAGTGATGAGGCTAATGGAGTGGGATCAATTTTAAAAAACTTTATAAGTGAGCTGAAAAGTAGCAATATTCAGGACATTGCTACTTTTATTGAAAATGGAGTGGATTTATCTGGTGAAAATATAAAGAGCTTTAACAATGTTTTCAAGGGTGATAGTTCAGTTTTTAATAGTTTGTCAGACATAAAGAATGAAATACTAAAATTACCTACAGAAAAACAAAGTATAAATCTAATTGATACTAAAATAGATCCTAAAATAAGTTCCACCATAAGATTAGCAATTGAAAATGTCTCTAAAGAACAAACTAGTATACCTAAAGTAGTATTGGATGTTAGTGAAAGCCCTATGGATAAGATAATAAAAAAATATTTAGGGAATAATGTAAGTCAGGAAGATTTTTCAGCTATAAAGTCTCTTATTAAATATGAAGTACCCCTTACAAAGGAAAATGTTTTATATGCTAAAACAGTTTTGGATTTTCAAAGTAGCACACAAAATAGATCACGAGAAAGTGAACTTAAAAATAACAATATTGAAAATTTGTCCACCAATGATGCAATTATAGATCCAAACAATACTAAGATAAATCCTAAAATAAGCTCCATAATAAGTTTAGTAATAGAAAGTAATTCGAAAGGAGGCGGAATTATGGCGGGTATTTCAAATGTAAATAGACAAGGTAACACCGAAAACAAATACACAAGAAAATTAAGCTTTGAAGTTGGAGACACTTTTGGAGCAAGAGTAGATTCTTACGATGAAGAAAAAGGTGAAGCAGTTTTAAAATTAAGTGATGGTTGGAAATTTAATGCTAAACTTGATGGTGCAGTTAATCTAACTGAGAATTCACTTAGTAAATTTGCGGTTGAAGGATATGAAGATGGAAAAATAATAATAAAAAAGCTTGTTTCAGATGATACTAATAAATCTAAAGATGATACATTAAATAGTGTTTTGAAGGAATACGGTGGAGAAAATTTAACAGGTGAGGACTACACAATGTTAAAAACACTTTTGCAACACAATATACCATTGACTAAAGAAAATATCTCTTTTGGTAAAACTATAATGGAATTTAGAAATAGTATAATGGAAAATCCCGAAAACGAGGATAAATTTATAAGTTCATATTTGGCCAGTAAAGGAATAGATGAAAGTAGTACTGAGGGACAGAATATAAAAACTTCTGTAAAAAATTTTTTCACAGAACTAAAAAGTTTTAGTACGGAAGAGCTTGCCACTTTCGTTGAAAATGGAATTGATCTTACGGATGAAAATATAAAAAGTTTTAATAATGTGTTTGGAAACGATTCTAAAATAAATAATGAACTTCAAGAATTAAAACAGGAAATACAAAAAGTTTTTAATCCAAAAGATGTAATAGCACCAAGTAAAACTTCTTTAGAGGACATAACAAATATAATTCAAGAAAATAATATAAACAAAACTAATAATACAAGTGATAGCAAGGCAATAATGGAACAAATCAATTCAAAAATGAGTGATATGAAGGATACTATAAAACAGCTTACTGGTCTTGGGGATTTAAATAAAGCTGGTATGGAAAAAATATTTAATGCTCTAAGTAATAATTTGAATGATTTTAAGGTATTTAACACCATGTCAGAAGGATACTATTATATGGATGTTCCTGTAAACTATAAAGATAAGGATTATAATTGTAAATTAATAGTAAAAGATGACAGGAAAAGAGGTAAAAAAATAGATTCAAAAAATGTAAAACTTGCCACATCTATAAAAACTGCCAATATGGGAGTAGTAGATGCGTTTATAACCGTAAACAACAAAAATTTAAGTGTAGATATAAAATCAGAAGGAAAATGGATTAAAGTATTGGAATCTGCCAAAAATGTATTGATGAATAACGTTGGGCAGATGGGATACAATGTAAATATAAGTGTGGATGAAAAAAAACAAGAATTAAATATTGTAAGCTGTAGAAATTTTTTCAACAGTGAAATTGTTGGAAAATTAGACAAAAGAGTATAGGAGGTTAAAATAAAATGCCTAATGATAGAAAAAAGGCAGCAGCGCTAAGGTATGAGCAAAACTACGAAGCTCCAATAGTAACTGCAGCAGGTATTGGAATTATTGCCGATAAAATAATAGAGAAAGCAGATGAAAACAATGTTCCAATAGTGTATAATAAAGAGTTGTCAGAACTATTACAGAATGTAGATATTGGCGACAGTATACCTCCGGAGATATATGCAATTGTAGCAGAAGTAATAGCTTACGTTTTGAAGGTAGACGGAAATTTAAACAAGAGGAGATAAACTCATGGCTTTATATGCAATATCTGATTTTCATCTAGCATTAAGTGGGGACAAACCAATGGATGTATTTGGAGAAAATTGGCTGAATCACGATAAAAAGATAAAGACCAACTGGTTAAAAACAGTTACTGAAGAGGACACTGTGCTTATCTCAGGTGATATATCTTGGTCAATGCATATGGAGGAAGGTATGAAGGACTTAGAGTGGATTCATAATCTTCCTGGAATTAAGATATTTGTTAAAGGAAATCATGATTATTTTTGGACTTCCATTACAAAACTAAATAGTCTTTATGCTGATATGAAATTTATTCAGAACAATTATTTTAATTATAAGGATTATGCTATTTGTGGAACTAGAGGGTGGGTTAGCCCAGAATACGAAAATTTCACAGTGCATGATGAAAAAATATACACCCGGGAACTGATTAGACTAAAGTTATCTTTAGATTTAGCTATAAAAAATGGATATAAGAATATAATTGTTATGGTTCATTTTCCACCATTTGTAGAGACATGTGATGATGATAATAGAATGGTAAACATATTAGAAGAGTATGGAGTTAAAAAAGTAATATATGGACATCTACACGGTTCATCACTTCAAAAGATAAAAAATATAGTTAATAGGAATGATGTGGAGTATATAATTACTTCTTGCGATTATATAAATTTTGCACCAATAAAAATCATGGACTGATTTTTATTGGTGCAAAATTTTATGATTTAAAGGGGTTTATAAAAGAAAATCTTTTTTTTGTATTTTTATTTTCAGTATTATTTTGTTCATTTTCAGTGGGTTTAATCTGGCTTAGCTCTTTTATTAAATCTCTTTGAGTTCTTGCTAAATCCTTTATTTTTTGTTGTGCCATGGATGAAGTCATAACATTGCCAAACCAAATTAAAGCTTCATCAAGGTTATCAATACGTCTGTTCAATTCTCCAATTAGATACATAACAGTAAACCTGTCCATACCATACATTGGAAAATCTTCATTATAGTAGGCATCACTAAAGCCTTGGAGTGCATTTTTAACATAAGTATTTTCATTTTTAAGGTCACCAGAAAGTCTATACATCCAAGCTATTTTAAGACAATTCATGGCTTTTTTATATGACTCTGCATTTATAGCTGTATAATTTATCAGTGAAAGTTTATATCTTTCAATGGCTATTTTTTCATCATATACATTAGGATAATCCTTGGGATGCCATCTTTTAGAAATAGTATTAAGAATTAATTCTTTTTTTGAAGATCTAAGACTAGAAAAATCTGACTTCATTGCAGCAAAACCGCAAGAGTTACAAAGCCATATGTCATAAAAATATGGATTTATTCTAGTGTAGTGAATGAAAAAGTCACTGTCTTTTTTCTCAATTCTGTAGGAAGATGTTCTTACGGATCTTACCTTGAATTCATTATCACATACAGGGCATCTAACAGTTTTATCATATAAAAGGTTAGATATATTTAAACTTTCATCATTATTTGATGTCATACAAGTCTCACTTCTTTCATATAGTTTAAAATTAAATAACCATTAAAAATGAGATTTAGCAACATTTAATTTAATAGTTAATTTCACAATAATATTATACCAAAATAAATAAATATGTCATAGTTATTTATTTTTTACCAAGTGCATTTTAAATAATTTACATATTGAGTTATAATTATATTTAGATAGAATTATATTGGCGAATTAATAAATTTATATGAAAAGGATGATTTCTATGGCTACTATTCAATGGAAAACTTTTTTGATACCTTATACTCAGGCAGTTGAAGAATTAAAGGTTAAATTAAGAAGCATACGAAAAGAATACAGAAAAAAAAGTGAGTATTCTCCAATAGAATTTGTTACTGGAAGGGTTAAAGAAATATCTAGTATATTAGAAAAAGCTAATAAATTTAATATACCTACAGATAGGATTCATTTAGAAATGGAGGATATAGCAGGTATCAGAATAATGTGTCAATTTGTTGATGATGTCGAAAAGGTTGTTGAACTAATAAGGCAAAGAAAAGATATGCAAATTTTATATGAAAAAGATTATGTGAATAATGTGAAAAAAAGTGGATATAGGAGTTATCATATGATAATAAAATATCCTGTCAGCATGGCGGAAGGCCAAATGGAAATTTTAGCAGAGTTTCAAATAAGAACATTGGCCATGAATTTTTGGGCCACTATAGAACATTCACTTAATTATAAATATAAACAGGACATACCTGAACATATAAGGGCAAAATTAAAAAATGGAGCTGACGCAGCATTTAAACTTGATCAAGAAATGCTTGAAATAAAAGATGAAATAAAGGATGCACAGAAATTATTTGAAGTTAAATCAAGCTTGACCTCGGACATTATGAACCAATTGATTGTTTTGTCATCTTTAGGTAAGCTGAATGAAGTTTCACGCTATAGAAATCAACTTAATAAACTTGTTGAAGCTGGAGATGAAGTTGAATTAAGTAACCTTTTAAACTCAATTGAAAAGACAATCAACAGTTATAACAGAAGCTAAGAATACAAGCAAAAAGTTAATGAGGATTTTTCTCCGCTGCGCAGAAAAATCCTCATTAATTTGTCACTTATCATTTTTAGTTTGTAGCTTCATTTTTTTGTTTTTTGCATTATATATTATAAAAACAATTATTGGAATTATAACAAAATTTAATAAAATTACGTCCAAAAATATGTTCAACAGTTGGAACAATATAAATGTATTAAAAGAACATAAATAAGCGGATATTCCAACTAGGATTGTTATAATAAATATATTAAGTTTGCTTTTTACGCCTAATTTTTCTAAAAGAAAAGATAAGGCGAGAAAAGTTAAAATGTATTTTATATACCAACCACCTATCATTTGTAAAAGTACATATAGTTCACCACTTTCCAAAAATCCGAAGTAGTTAATGAGTTGAGTTTGAATTAACTTAGGGTAATAGATGTTATTTAACCTGGCAGCGCCAAAAGTTGTAATCACACCTAAAGTAGCAACAACCTCCATTTGTATTATAAATATAAGACTCCAACATATGTTTTTTCTCATAGTTTTTTTGTTGGCAATTTCTGTAAGCATAGGGAGTATAATAGAGAAGTTAGCGAAGTAAGCTAAACTTTTGATTATGCACCCAACAAATTTAAGTGTTATTCCATTGCTCATAATTGGAAGTATATATTCAAAGTGCTTATAATTTTGAGTTAATATAGCTAAGTTTGTTCCTGAGAAAATAACAAAACATATTCCTATTATTGCTACAATTATTACCGCATTTTTACCACGAGTTACAGTATAAAGTGCAGGGAATATAAAAAATACTATAAAAAACCAAGGGGGGGTTTCTATAAGTACATTAATATGCATAGAGTTGGCCTCCACTGAAGAACACTCTATTAAAGTTAAAACTAGAGTCAGAGCAAAAAGCCATAAGAAAATTCTACCTAGTGTTTTACCAAGAGCTGTGCAATATATGTCATATATATTAAAATTATTATTGTCTTTGCTTATTGTTATTATTATGTAGGCAAAGGCAATAATAAGCAAGCCAGAACAAATTACAGAAATCCAAGAATCCTTACCACCTATAGAAGTATAGATAGTTGGATAGGTTTTCATAGAGACTATAGTAACTCCAGATAAAATAAAAAACAAGTGACCACCGTTAAATTTATCCATATTTTTCCTCCTGTGATATTAATACCACTTTTAAATTGTAATTTTAAGGCATCCCAAAGAAAGTAGTCTAGCATGCTGACTATTTTCTTTCAGATGCCTTATATATTTTGCATAAAGTATTTATAAAAATCCATACTATGATTAGAGTAATTAGTCACAATAGTATTGTTTGATAATTAATGAATATTATTCAATAAATCGGAGAAATAAGTAGGTGATAACATGAACGAGGATTATATTGCTTTTGTGAAAGAAAAGTTTAAAGGAAATATTGATGTAAAGTACAGACAAATACAATGTAAAAAAGGAAATATATTAATAGTTTTTATTGATAATATGTCAGATTCAAGATTTATAAGCCAATATATTATTCAACCTATTATTAATAAAAGAGAAAACATTGAGAATTCAAATGATATAAGAAAAGGTATACTCTTTGCAAACTCTATAGGTATTATAGAAACTACACATGAAATGTTATACCATATATTATCAGGAGACGTTGTAATAATTTCAGATTTCTATGAAGGACTTATATTTTGTGAAGCTAAAAATTATACAAGGAGAGCTGTAGGTATTCCAATTACAGAAAGTGTAGTAAAAGGACCTAGAGAAGGATTCACAGAGGCATTTGTAGATAATATATCACTTATAAGAAGAAAGGCAAGAAATGCAGATTTAAAATTTGAAAATGTGTTTATAGGTAAAAAATCAGAAACAGTGGTGATAATATCGTATATAAAAGGAGTGGCCAGTGATAGAGTTGTAGCACAAGTAAAAAAAGAATTAAAAAACATGGATGTAGAGTTTATATTGGATACAAATTATATTGAAGAGAGATTAAGTGAAAAAGGAACGCTTTATGAAACAGTTGGATATTCAGAAAAACCAGATGTAGTAACCTCCAAATTATTTGAAGGGAGAGTTGCAGTAATAGTAGATGGAACACCATTTGTAGTAACAGTGCCGTACTTTTTTTATGAGAATTTTCAAATGTCAGATGACTATTATTTAAATAAATATATTTCTAATACAATGCGAATATTAAGGTGGATCGCACTAGGTTTATCAACGCTTTTACCAGGATTGTATGTTGCATTAACTACAAATCACTTTTCACTAATACCATCAATTTTTGTATTTAGACTATCAATTTCAAGGGCAGGTGTTCCTTTTCCAATGGTAGTGGAAGTTTTGCTCATGATTTTTTTCTTTCAGGTTTTGAGAGAAGCAGGCATAAGGCTACCACAACCCATAGGTCAGGCAATGAGCATTGTTGGGGCTTTGATTTTAGGTCAATCTGCTGTAAGTGCTGGTTTTGCTTCTGAAACTACAGTTATAATAGTAGCTTTGGCTTCAATTTCAGCATTCTTAACACCCAAACTATATGGTGCAATAGCATTTTGGTCAACATTTTTAATAATAATTGCTGCCGTAGCAGGATTACCAGGATTTTTTGTTGGCTTTTTTATGTTTCTATCTGAACTTGGAAGTTTAAAAAGCTGTGGTTTTAAGTATTTATTTCCAATGGGTACTTTAAAAAAATTCAACTTTAGAGATTTGATTCTAAGGGATAATTTAGATTCAATATCAGAAGGTTTTACGAATGAGGATGATAAAAAATGAAAAAAACTTTAATGTGCTTTTTTTTAATAAGTTGCATTTTTCTAAATGGATGTTATGGATATAAAGATATAAATGATGTGGCTTTTGTTACTGCAGTGATATTTGATATTGATAAAACAAATAACCCGGTTATTTATCTTGAGATATTTAAGCCTGCTAAAACATCAGCTAAAAGTTCTGAAAAAGCTGAGAGAATAGTGCTTAAAGGAACAGGTAAGACAGCTTACGAAGCATTAAATGATGTAAATTTAGCCTCAAGTTATAAAATTGATTATACGCAAAATAAGGCTATCATTTACACAAAGCGAGCTGCACAATACGGTATTGGTTCATTTTTTGACATATTTAGAAGGAGTACTCAATTTATAACACGACCGTATATGGCCGTATATGATGGCGATGTTGAGAGGCTAAGCCAAGGGAACTTCGAAGAAGAACAATTTGTAGGTTTATTCCTTTGGGATCTTATAAGAAACACAGGTGCAAGTTCTAGGACTGTTCAATCATCGGTAAACAAATTTTTATCACTCAGGGTTTCACCAGAAAAGACTGATGTTCTCACTGTAATTAAAATTTCTAATGAGGAACCAATGCCAACTCTTGTTCTTGAAGGTGGTGCCATAATAAAGCATGATAAACTAAAGGATATGGTGCAAAAAACAGAGGGAGAGGCTTATAATTTTTTAACTAATCAAGTACGATATGGATCTATGGAAATTAACGATCCCAATAATAAAAATAAGTTTGTTTCACTTAGAATAGAGAAAGCTAAAACTGATACAGAGGTTAATTATAGTGGTAAAAATATTATTTTTAAGAAAAAGATTACTGTGAATGCTAGCATTGTGGAGACACAAAACTATATAAACCTTACTGCTAAAGAATTGAAAGAGATAAAGTATGGTGCAGAGAGAAATTTAATTACGTCATGCACTAATGTTTTTAATAAATATAAAAAAGAAAATCTTGATATATTTATGCTTGGTGACTCTATTGCAAATAAATATGGGGATCAAGCAATAAAGGACGAAAATAAAATATTAAAAAAGACGACAATAATAATAGAACCAAATGTAATAATAAATAGTGCTGGAAAGGCGAGAACATACAAGTGACAAATCAATGAAGATTTAAAGCCCAGAGAATCAAGTTGTGATTGTCTGGGCTTTATCTATTAAATTAAATGAAGAATGTTATTTTACTACAATATTAACTAATCTTCCTTTAATAACAATTATTTTTAAAATGGTTTTTCCTTCTACAGCTATCTTTACAGAAGAATCCTCTAGCGCAGCGTTTTCTATGGACTTGTCATCAAGATTTGCAGGAATATTAAATCTTGATTTAATCTTACCATTAACTTGAATGGCTATTTCTACTTCTTCTTTTACAAGTGCTTTTGGATCAAATTCTGGCCATTTTTCATTAAAAATAGAGAAGTTGTTAGTTAACATACTCCACTGTTCTTCGCAAAAATGTGGAGCAAAAGGTGCAAGGATTTTAATAAAATCATCTAAACATTCCTTTAGAAAAACAGGATTTTTAACTTGGCAACTTGAGTATTTAGTCAGAGCATTGGTAAATTCCATTATTCTTGCTATACAAGTGTTAAATTGGAATTTTTCTGCATCCTCACTAATTCCTTTAATTGAAAAATGTCTTACATAGTTCAGTTCTTTTTCAGCTTTATCTATGGTATTTTTTGATTTTCCACCTAAATTTATATAATCTGTGCACTTAGATAAAATTCTTTGAGCTCTATCAACAAATTTTGCCATGGCTTTTATACCATCATCACTCCAAGCTCCACCTTCAACAAAGTCAAAACCAAACATTAAATAAAGTCTGAATACATCTGCACCATATTTAGATATATAATCATCGGGAGAAATTGTATTGCCCTTTGATTTACTCATTTTTTGCCCATCTGGTCCAAGTATTAAACCTTGGTGTCTTAAAGATTTAAAAGGTTCATCAAAATCAAGGTATCCCATATCTCTAAGAGCTTTTGTCATAAATCTTGCGTATAAAAGATGCATGCAAGCATGTTCAGGTCCACCAACATAT
>Ga0255362_1000308_pt1 | contig 11095 bp, 14 predicted proteins | sample GFST75r2metaG_FD_186000 | JGI IMG/M metagenome (GOLD analysis project Ga0255362, IMG submission 186000)
AATTATATTTGGATGTAAATAAGATTCTAAAGGAGTGATAACTTTGGGTGATTCTATCAAGGATAATAAATTAATGGGAGATTATAAAACAGCATATTTTGATATATTGAGTTATTTGCAAAGTTCTAATATTTCGGTTAGTAGTAAATTCTCTATTGAAGTACAGGAAGATATGAAGGATATGCTTTTATCAGCCCAGGAGAATGAACTTCCTGTCAATAATATAATAGGGAATGATATTAAAAGTTTTTGCGAAGATATAGTCCAATCTCATAATACGAATAGAATAAAACTATTAGAAGTTTTAAAAAATTTAAACTTTTTTTTAGGATTTTTAATTTTTAATTCTCTAGTATTTCAAATATTAAGAGGTTCTATTAATTTGACTATAGTAATGGTATTATTCTTAGGATGGTTTTTATTAAGATATGTAGAAAATTTCTTTTATAAAAAATTATGTCTCAAATTTAAAGGGATAAAGAATAAGGTAATATGTATAATTTTACTAAGTTTAGTCAGTGTGCTAATTCTGTCTCCATTATGGGTGCTGATATCAATATATTGTGACTTTATGATTAATGGATTCTTTACAGCAACGATAAGCTTATTGTTTATTTTAGGTATCCATATTGTATGTAAGAAATTAGATAAAAATATTAGCTGGTATAGCTATTTAGGATATTAGATTAGGACTAATTGTACTAATGGGAATAACGGTGCTATAATCATAGAAATAATTTCAAAAAAAGAAATATATTATAAAATTTATACAATATATATGCTATAATTTAACTTAGTTATGCCAAATTAGAAAATTTATTAGTGTAAATAAACAATTCAATGAATAATCTTCACATCTTAGGTTACAACGATAATACAAGACGAATTTGATTTATTTGATTTACCCTGAAGGGAGGAGAGCTATGCCAAAAGGAATTACAATAATTCCTATGATTATTCTTGGTCTTATATTTCTGCAAGGACTATTAAATGCTATTTGCCCAAAGTTTCTGTGGAAAATATTTGAAAGTTGGAAAGCAACCAAGCAGCCAACAAACAGGTATTTCTTATCACAAAGAATATTGGGTATTATCGCAATGTTAATAGTGATTGGGATATTTTTGTTTCCATACTTTATGAGCAAACAATAGGAAACCTACCAATGAAAGGGAAATGATATTATGAAGTTATATGATTTAACAAAAAACTATGATTTTCACGACAGTTCTGTTGAAGATTTACAATATGATAAGATTAATAAAAAACTAGTTATTGATATTGAATTATGCAATTGGAGACAAAAAGGATATAAGAAAGATAGACCAGAAGTTGTCTTATGTAAATTAGTGTTTAGTGAAGTTGAAAAATATATAATTAAACCAGATTGTGAAAAATTTGGAGATGATGAAATACTTAATGTAGTAGTTAATTCTGGTGAAGATATATTGCATATGGTATTGTTAACTAGCAAACAGGAAGTAAAAGATATTGAAATTTGGGCAAATGACATTGAAATAGAATTCATGTGAATATACCAATATGGCACAGTGTCAGCATATTTATATTTTTAAAAACAGCTAACGTTTAAAAAGTATTAACTGTTTGTTAATCAGTAAGTACTATTTAAAATATACTGGATTCTTCATAATATGATGATTGGTATAATGGACACATATTAGGACGATATGGACCTGATTCATCACTTCAGAATAAGAGTAAATTCGATATTAAGAAAGGTATAGTGGATACATTACAAGTAGATGATACTGTAGAAGTAAAAGGCAATAATCCAGATACTGAAACAGGAAGAAAACGTGATGGCTGTATTCTAGAAAAGATATACGACACCCATATTGGAATAACTTCTAATGACAAACCTTGCAGTAAATTGAAAGTTGTTTTAGGCGATGATGGATTTGTTGTAACTGCATATCCAGTGAAATAAAGGAGGGAGTATTATGGCTGTAACTTTGTATATAGCAAATGAATTGAAAGAAATAAAGAAACAAACTAAGTGGATAGGCTTTAGTGAGGAAATCCAAGAATATCTACTAAAGACAAAAAATAGAACAATGCCTAAAAGTTTGTTCCTACTAAAGCTTGATCCATATCGAACTCATAGAGTATTAGAAAAAGAAGAGGTAAAGGAGCTAATTGAAATTGCAAGATTACTCAAAGATAAATATGAGGAAAAAGAAATAAATAGATTCGCTGAAGAGTTGCTAAAATTTTGTTCATATGCAATTGAAAATAATGTCAATGTATTTGCATTGGGTGATTAATAAAGATTATTTGAGAGTGGTTTGTGCTACTGTTTATTTTTTTACATAAAAAGAGCGCACCTTTCGGCACGCCATGAATGGAAACGCTATATTATGATTCAGACATTTTAAATTATTGACCTTTAGCATTCTGAGTTGAAATGCTTGATGCAACAATATATCAATTGAATTGTTTATTTGCATATTGACATTATTAATCATTGTAGTAAATATTAGTATAAAATAATATTAGGATGTGAAGATATGTCGAATGTTCTTTTCTTAAATGTTCCTGCTTATGGTCATGTTAATCCCACGCTAGGGCTTGTAGATGCACTAGTGAAACAAGGTGAAAGTGTAACTTATTTCTGCACTGATGAATTCAAGAATGAAATTCAAAAAACCGGTGCTCATTTTATAAGCTACAGTAAAGAGACAAACCCATTGACAAAAAGACGAAAGATTACATCTGAAATGAAGATTGTTGATTTTTTAGACCAGAGATGTGAGATACTTAATTCAAGTGATGCTATTATAAAAGATATTTTGGACAAGATTAAAGATTTAGAATTTGATTATATCATTTATGGAGCAATGTTCCCATATGGAGATATGATTGCTCAAATATTGGAAATACCGTCTATTTCATCATTCGCAGTATTTGCTACTCCAAAGGAACTGATGGCTCAAAACAAAGGATTTATGGATATAAGTTTATTAAAAGATCATCCAATTAATGATATTTACAAAGAGGTTTCAAAGCAATTAAAACAAAGCTATAATGTGGAATTACCTAGTAACATGCTTGAATTGTTTTTCAATAAAGGTGATATTAATATTGCTTATACTTCTAAATATTTTGTTTCACATCCAGAATATTATGATAATAGTTTTATATTTATTGGTCCACCAATATATAATAGAGAAGAAGATTTGAATTTTCCATTTGAAAAATTACAAGGAAAGAAAGTTATATATATTTCATTAGGTACGGTTTTTAACAATACTAGTAGTAAGCTTTATGATATATTCTTTAGAAGCTTTGCTAATACTGAGGCAATTGTAGTTATGGCTGCGTACAATGTAGATTTATCTGCATTTGATGTACCAAAGAATTTCATTGTTAGGAATTATGTTCCTCAATCAGAAATTCTAAAGTATACAGATGTTGCCATAACTCATGCGGGAATGAACAGTACAAGTGATTTATTATATAATAATGTACCTTTTGTAGCAATACCTATAAGTGCAGATCAACCATATATGGCGGGAAGAGCATCAGAGCTTGGAGCAACTATTGCTCTTGATAAAGACAAGCTGACTCCAGAAATTTTAAAAAATTCTGTTAATGAAGTTTTAACTAATCCCAGTTATCTTGAAAATATAAAAAAGATAAGTAGTTCTTTTAAACAGACAGGTGGTTATAAAAGGGCAGTTGAAGAGATTTTTAATCTAAAAAAAGAAAAACATATTCTTGCTTAATAACATAAATTATAGATATAAGTTGAATATGGTGTACGTAATAATAAATAAAGAACGCACCGTTTGGCACGTCATTTGATAGAATAGATATGAATAATAAAAAAATATAGTGAGAGTTAAGCTCATTAGGTTTTATTCTGCTATAAAAAATAGTAATTAGTACAACAAAAACACTAAATTAATAACTTAGTGTTTTTTCATATTTGTATCAATCTCAAGTGAATCTTTTAGAAACTATTCAGAAGGTTGTTTAACTAACTTATTTAATTTAATTTTTTTAGTACCAAATGTAATATCTCCTTTTACAGTTGCATATTCTCCATTAACTGATTCAACTGAGACGTCATAACTCATCCCATATTTACCTTTAAGGTATACTCTATCACCTTTTTCTATAACCATTTCAATCACTCCTTAAATATTAAAATTTTATATAATATACTTATGGGCTTATTAATTATTATATAAGACCTCTGCGAGAGTATATAAATTAATAATATGTTGTCATTATCAATATATTATATATATTAGATAATTTTTATACATATTTAAATTTTAAATATATTTTTGCAAAAAAGAGCTTATATTTAGGTACGTATTTTGAAAAAAATGCGACGTAACTAGTAAAAGTTAAAATACGAACAATGTTCTTTGAAAATTGAATAATGCGGTGAAAATATAGTATCAAAAGCATCACATATCTTTATATTTTATGGAGCTAATTGGATATTAATGATATAATTACAATTAGTTGAGTTACAATCGTAATTTAATTCAAAGTTAAGATAATTTGTATTTGGTGGAGGTGTTTATAGTATGGAACCATTAAAACTTGTTTGTTTCGACTTAGACGATACTCTGATTAGAGAAATACATTCTGTTATGTTACCATGCATTTTAAATGGGAAAGAAAACGAGCACTCTTTAATTCAAGAACAGGAAGAAAAAGGACTGATTGACTACAAATCAGCAGATTATCTCAGAGCAGAATTACTTGTAGGTCTTGAAGAACGTAAAATTGCCCAATCTTTTTTGAAGATTGCCAAACCTTTAAAAAATATCAAGAGTGTAGTTGAAGACTTACATGAACATAATATTAAATGCATCGTTATTACTGTCGGTCCAAAGCAAGTAGCCAAAGTTGTATGTGATATTTGGGGATTTGATAATTATTATGGTAGTGATTATGAAGTGATTGAAGGCGTATTTACTGGAAAGATTATTGATTATATTGGGGCTGAACAAAAGATTGAATGTTTACAAGATTTTTGTAAACATAACAGTATAAAGCCTCATGAATGTATTTCTGTAGGCGATGGTTCAACGGATATTCCAATTTTTGAATACTGCGAAAAGTCTATCGCTATAAACAGTTCTCCGAAAGTTAGACAGAGTGCAATGTATGCAGTTGATACAGACGATTTAACAGACATTCTTAAATACATATTATGTACATAATCTAAGGTATGAATACTACACAATTTTCGAATAAAACGTCACAACCATAAAAACTGAACAATTATTTAAAACACCGCATTATTCAGAAATGGATTTTGGGGTGCTTTTACGTCGCATTTCAAATAAAAGGTGAAACTCTAGAAAATAAATCCTGTAGTTTCACCCATCCAAATAGGTATTTTAATTGCAAAAATAGATTGCATTAATAGTATACCGTCTATTATTAGTTTTATGCATAAAAAAGAAAGCACCATTTGGCGAGCTTTTCTTAGGTGAGATAGAATATCTTAAATATCAGTAATATTAAATTATTCTGAACTAGCAAACGAAATATATGCAACAAAGTATTTTATAAATTGTAAAAATATGATATTATTGTAATATAAAGATTTCATATTTGGAGATGTTTAGCGTGGAAAATAATAATAAATATGAGAAGGATATAAAAGAACTTTGTGAGAGTATGATTTATTTATTAGATAAACTTAAGCAAAGAGGCTTAATAGATGACAAAGAATACGAAAGGCTTACGTATCAAAAGAAAAGATTTTTGGATAGTGGATTTAATAAATAAAAATGATAAGATAAAATCAATTGTTAATATAATTAAGGTTATCTTCATGGGAATAATATCTATATAATAATATACAATTATGGAACGTATTATATTAAGAAAATTATGATTTTGGGTTAAATTTAATTTACCTATACTCCAAAGGTATTATTTACTATAAAAATATAGTAATTAATACAATAATAATGTTATAATTATAATAAAATATACGAAAATTAGATATAATATGACAAAAAATACAAAATGGAGGTGACTGGTATGAATAATTTGGAAGTATTGAATTCATATTTAAATAATTTTAAGGACTTAAATCCACTGGATTCTGTTGTTATGATAGTAGACAATGAAGGTATAATAGTGAACTTTATTGATGCAGAGGGTTTTAAGTTAAATGCTAAGATAGGTACTAAATTACCACAAGGAAGTGCGGTGGCTGAATGTTTATCCAGTGGTAAGGTAATTCATAAAACTCTTACTAATGAGGTTTATGGTGTTCCTGTAAAAGCAATTGGCACACCAATTTATCAAGATAATAAAATTATAGGAGCAATTGGTAATGCCACAAGTCTGAAATCTCAAGAAACTTTACAGAATGTTATTCAAAACATTGCGGCAACATCTGAGGAAATTACAGCAACTACAGAAGAAGTTGCTGCATCTTCAACAGTGTTAGCAAAAGATTTAGAAAGCCTAAAATCAAAGGTTAAAGATGTAATGGATGAAGTTAATAAAACAGATGAGGTATTGAAATTTATAAATAATATAGCTTCAAATTCTAATCTATTAGGTATCAATGCTGCAATCGAAGCAGCTAGGGCAGGAGAAGCAGGAAGAGGATTTTCAGTAGTAGCATCAGAAATAAGGAAAATGTCAACTAATAGTTCTGATTCTGTAAAAAGCATAAAGGGAATACTTGAAAACATTCAGGAAAAATCATTAATTATGGACAAGACTATTCTTGAGGCAGCTAGCCTTGGAAATAGTCAATCAACAGCTATAAATGATATAGCGAAAGCCATCGAAGATCTTGCAACATCGGCTGTAAATTTGGATAGTATAGCTAAAATAATATAGACTAGCCCTAGCGTTAGTAAAATTGCAATAACTTCGCTATCATATCATTAAAATAATTGCATATAATTAATAAGTATAAATGCACTTCAAATGACACTAGGTAATATGTTTTAAAAATAAGTGCCATTGAAGTGACATTATCTTATTTTTTACCAAGCTATATTCAATCTATAGTTTGATGGTTATTTAACACTTTTTTTATAAATATATTCACGATTTGTGGGTCAAATTGGGTGCCTTTGCTTTTAATAAGTTCGTTAACAACTGTATTTTTATCCAAAGGCTTCCTATATGATCTTTCACTGGTCATTGCATCATATGAATCCGCAATAGCTATAATTCTTGACAGTAGGGGGATTTTTTCTCCTTTCAATTTTTGTGGATAACCCAATCCATCAAATCTCTCATGGTGTGCCAGGACATAATCTGCTATTTCTAACATTTCATTTGATGAACTTAATATTCTGTAACCTATGTCTGGATGTCTTCTTATCTCGTCCCATTCTTTATCTGTAAGTTTTCCTGGCTTATTAAGAATACTTTCTTCAATAGCGATTTTACCAATATCATGGAGGAGGCCAACAACTTTCAATTTATTAATCTCTATTTTAGGTAATTCCATTGCTAAACCTATCTGCTGGCAAAGTTCACTAACTCGCTTTGAATGTCTCTCTTCCCTAGGATTTTTTTCATGGAGAGTATTTAAAATTGTATTTATTATATTCCCTCTCATGCTGTCACTTTCAATAACTTTATTTTTATACATATAATCTTCTGCATTCTTTAATACTTTTAATATATCGTCATTAATATTTTCCTTTGCATCACATCCGAAAGAAATTGAAACATCAATAGAATCAATCTGTATGTTAGAACATATAGTCTTAATCCTTTGTACAATTGACTCTGCTTCACATTTTTCAGTTTTAGGAAGCAAAATAGTAAATTCATCTCCGCCCCATCTGGCTGAAATATCATTTTTTCTACAAGTAGTTTTAATTGTTAATGCTGCTTTTTTTAAAAGTTTGTCACCTTCACTATGCCCAAAGGCATCATTAGTAAGTTTTAGTCCATTTACATTCCCCATAATAATGGCAATAGGAAGATTATTTTCTGTATCTAGCTTTTTCATTTCTTTTTCAAAAAATTTCCTATTATAAAGTCCTGTGAGCGAATCGTAATAACTCATGTAGTAAAGTTCATTTTGCCTTGCTTTTTCTTCTTCCAGTGATTTCTCTAATAATTTCCTTTCAGTTATATCAATAAGTGTTCCTATAAAACTTTGTATTTTTTTGTCTTCGCTAAATTCTACACAACCCGTTGATAGTATCCAATGTATACTTCCATCAGGTCTTACTATGCGGTTTTCAATTCTGAAACTACTTTTTTCATCAATAGCCTTTTTTATATTATTTCTTAAAAATTCTTTATCATCAGGATAGGTTAACTCTATTCTTTTTTCACTTGTAGGCTCAAAACTTTTAGGCTCGTACCCAAATATTCTAAAAAGCTCATCAGACCATATAGTCTTACCTGTCTGCAAATTCACTTCATAGTTTCCTAAATGAGAGAGACTTTCAACCTTATTCAACCTTTCTACATCATTTATCAGTAATTTATTCATATGATTAATTTTAGTTTGTTGATCTTTTATTCTAGTAATAATTTTAATGGTAGTAATCACTATCATAAATAATTTAAAATGGTTTTTCTCTCTTTTGTCACACATCTATGAATCCCTCTTCCTTGTACATTATTGATTAAAGCTTATTTATTGTATGTAGGAAGTAATTTAATAAGATGTTAATTGTATTTTATCTTATTAATTACTATCAAACAAAATAAGTGTAAAGAATAGTTCTGTTTTTTGTATACTGATTTTTATTCTCAAATTCCCCACAAACTACTTAATTGTATCAGAGATTTTTGACAATTAATATAGTAAAACGACAAAACTACTCTGCAGGATCAATCCTTTGCTTCAATCGGTGGCAATATTTTTTCTTTATCATTGTTTCAATCTAAGGTTAAACTCAAAATCAAAAGAAGGTTTTTGTTTTTAATAGTATTTTAATAAACATTTGGTAAAATGTAAGAATTAAGATAAAGTAATGATAAAATACAGATGCAGCATTAAGGAGAAAAACAATGGCATTTAATAAAGAAAGTAACGTACTTCATAAAAGCTTCGAAATTGGAATATTGTTAAAAGGAATTGGCAGCATACTGGAAATAATAGGAGGTACATTATTAATATTTTTAAATCCTAGTAGATTAAATAGATTAATCGTCTTATTAACACAGGATGAATTATCAGAAGATCCTAAAGATGTTGTTGCAAACTTTGTCATAAAATTAGGATCTCATTTTTCTTTGAGTAGTCAATATTTTGGTGTCTTCTATTTAATATCACATGGAGTAATAAAATTAATTCTTGTTATTATGCTCCGAAAAAGAAAAATGTGGGCTTATCCCCTTACTATAATCTCTCTACTATTATTTATTTTTTATCAAATATATCGTTGTATGATTAGTTATTCTACAGGACTTATAGTGTTAACTATTTTTGATATTGTAATGATAATATTAACATGGGTTGAGTATAAGAGCATTAAAAGTGATTAATTTATTGTACTGCAAGTTTAGAGTTAATATCTGCAGGATTTTTTAGTTTTGCTCAGCACATTTATCTAATGTGAATAAAAAATTATATAGGTTTGCATGCCTAAGTTCATCAGTTATAATTTCTGTAAGCATATTAATATGGACTCTATTTTGGAGAGCAAACAGAATCATTCTGTACCTTTGTACAGCTCCTAGTTCTCCATTTAAAGCCTTTTTAATACCATCACAGTATGATTTAGGCTTTTCAAAGTTTATATTTTCATTAGCAGGTAATGTTTTTCTTGTAATATCATAATAAATCTTTCTAAACATTCTATTATGTTTCATTTCATCATCTCTAATGCTTCCAATTATATTTTTTGATTCTTGATTCGGGGCAACATTTATTAAATAATCATAAAAAAGTTCATCTTCTCTTTCACCTGCTACTGCTCCTTCAATAAGTTGTATTGCGTTTGTAAGGTTTTGAGGATAGGTATACGGATCAATGTTTACTGTATTTTCTAATCTATACATATTAGGGGTATACGGTGAATTAAAACAAAAAGGACATACAGGATAGTGTTCCATTAATTCAGCCTCCAAAATTTAATTAGCTACAATGTAGTTTATTAAGTAATAACAAAAGATGTGACAGTAGTTAGGCAAGTAGTTTACTCTGTAAAGCGAATTGTTTTGTTTTGATTAAGATTAAAGGCACAAAATGTATTTAATCTTAACCAACTTCTTATTCTAAATTAATTTATGCTAATCATCAAGTTGAAAAAGTTCCTCTATTGGCATTTTTAGCAATTTTCCAAGCTTCCATTTAAAAAAATATTGGACAAATATTAATATTAAATTTGGAAGTATGTGGTTTGAAAAATCATTATATTTTCTAACTTAAATCTCTATTTAAGTTAATGAAGAACCGTTGAACAGTGCTCTACTTGTGGAGCACTGTTATCTGAAGATAATAAAATCATACGAAATAAAAAAGGTTCACTTTTCGTTATTTTTTGTATAATGTTTCTAGCAGTAATTTTCACCTACTGTTGTATCTTAAATTATATACAGTCAAATATAATGCTATTTGTAAATATGGAGATTATTTGCAATAAATGATATAATAATGAAAACATTTATTTAAATCCAAATGGCAATTGAATTCATAAAATCCTTACAAATTCCAGTAAACAAAGGTTATATTTTAGGGGATAGTTGGCTTAGTATCAGGGGAGTGAGGGAAATTAATGTACACAAATGGTTTTGCTAAAGTAAATGGAACACGTCTGTATTATGAAATGATAGGTGAAGGAGAAGTTTTAGTTTTGCTTCATAGTGGATTTACTGATTTAAGACAGTGGGATGACCAATTTAATTTTTTTGGAAAGTATTTTAAATCAATCAGTTGAGTTTATGCTTGATAATCCTATGTGGAGACAACGTAATCCAAAGGCTCGTAAATGTTTAAAAAATATGTTTATAGATACATCATTAGAATGGGCATTAGAAGATATAGAGAAAACACTAAATCCACCTGCTTCAGAAAGACTTACAGAAATAACTAAAAGAACATTGCTAATTATAGGTTCAGATGATTGCCAGCCTATCAAAGAAATTGTAAGATTATTGGAAACTG
>Ga0255362_1000309_pt1 | contig 11047 bp, 2 predicted proteins | sample GFST75r2metaG_FD_186000 | JGI IMG/M metagenome (GOLD analysis project Ga0255362, IMG submission 186000)
CTCTAAGGGTTATGTGGACGCAGTATGACGCAAAATAGACTAGCATACTGGCTTGTTATTTCTTTGAAGATGCCTAAAATCTAAACCAGAAAAAGTCACCTTGAAAGTTCCAACTAAAGCAAGTTGAGCAGACACATCAAAACTTCTTCTAATAAAATAGGAATGTAGGCAGATTTGTCTACAAATCTACCTACATTCCCGATTTTTCTGCCCCAGCAGAAAAATCCTCCTTAACTTGTCACTTGTCACCTTTACATGATGACAAGAACATCGTGTTCACCACTCTCAAAAAATGGTATAACTCCTGTGCTAATAGGTTTCCCATCAACATTAACTGTTTTTTTCTCGCCTCTTGTTACTTTAATATTATATTTACATTTTTCATGAGTATAATTTATCTCGTATTCATTCCATTCTTTAGGTACACATGGATGTATTTTAAATCCTTCACCACTAAAAAGAGTTAATCCCAGTATACCTTCAATTCCAACTCTATACATCCAACCTGCAGCACCTGTATACCAGGTCCAACCACCTCTACCAACGTTTGCTTGTTGTGAATATACATCTGCTGCCATAACATAAGGTTCAACCTTATATATATCACTTTCCTCCTTAGTCTTAGCATGGTTTACGGGATTTATCATATTAAAAATTTTCCACGCTTTATCCTTTTCACCAAGTCTTACCATAGCAAGAATTACCCAAGTTGCTGCATGTGTATATTGTCCTCCGTTTTCTCTCACCCCAGGAATATAACCTTTTATATATCCAGGCTCAAGCTGAGAATTATTGAACGGTGGTGTTAACAATAACACCATTTTATTATTTTCTTTAACAAGATATTTTTCCAAAGAATTCATTGCAATCTTAGTATGTTTAATATCTCCAGCTTTAGATATAACTGACCAAGATTGAGAAAGTGAATCTATTTTACACTCATCATTTTGTGATGAACCTAGTGGTGTGCCATCATCAAAGTATGCTCTTTTATACCATGCGCCATCCCAAGCATTTTTTTCTATATTTTCTCTAACAAAATCACACAAATGGGAATACCTTTCACTTCTATATTTATCTTTTTTGAATTTGCATATATCTTTAAAGTCATTGAGTATACTATATAAAAACCATCCAAGCCATACACTTTCACCTTTACCCTTGTTTCCTACAGTACTCATCCCATCATTCCAGTCTCCACTTCCCATTAGAGGTATATTGTGGCTACCAAATTTCAAGCCTTTCTCTAATGCTTTCATGCAGTGCTCATATAGTGTGCCTGACTTATCCGATTTTGGTGACACATTATATCTTTCATCTTCTCCGTCCTTTAGCGGCGCATCTTCAATGTAAAATACCTGTTCATCAAGAATACTGTAATCTCCAGTATTTTTAATATAATCACTAGTTACGTATGGTAGCCATAACAAATCATCTGAAAATCTAGTTCTTATGCCACTGTCAACTATTGGATGCCACCAATGCTGAACATCACCTTCCAAAAATTGTCTAGATGCACTTAAAAGTATTTGCTTCCTTGTCATCTCAGGTTTTAGAAAACATAATGGCATTACATCCTGAAGTTGATCCCTAAACCCATATGCACCACCTGATTGATAAAATGCAGTTCTTGACCATAATCTACATGCAATAGTTTGATACATTAACCATCCATTTAACATTATATCCATACTTTCATCAGGTGTTTTAACCTTTATCTTTCCAAGTAGATCGGACCAATATTTTTTCGTATTTTCCAGTTCAACTGTAGTACTTCGAGTCTTTGAATATTTATCTATAATACTTTCTATTTTTTCAAGGCTTTCATCTTGACCAAAAACTATATTAACCGTTTTTTCTTCATTTTGTTCCAAACTTATCTTGGAATTTTCTGCCATACATGTATCTAATCCTGCACCAACGTTATTTGAAAGCCTTTCTTTTGTAATTACAAACGGACTTTCCATACTTCCGCCTCTTCCTATAAACTCCTTCCTGTCACCAGTAAAACTCTCTTCATTACCTCCTATTATTTTAAGATAAGCAAAACTTCTACCGAAATTTCCACTGTATGGATTTTGAGCATATATAAATTCACCTTTCTTTTGTAAAAAGGTCACTGTATGCAAAGCTGTATCTCTTGGAACTACACCTAGTACTAGTTGAATATAATATGTCAAAGACAATTTTCTTCTAATATTGGATATGTTTTTTAGTTTAACTCTAATAATTTTAACTTTTTCGTCCATTGGCACAAACATTGTTGTTTCACCTATTATTCCAAAAGCCACGTGCTTAAAATTAGAATATCCTCTACCATGTTCGATAATATAGTCGCCCTCATCTCTTATAGGTTTAGGTGAAATACTCCATACATCTCTTGTCTCTTCATCTCTAATATAAAGTGCTTCTCCTAATTTATCACTTACATAATCATTTGACCAAGTTGATAATTTATTTTCCCTACTATTTTCACACCAAGTATACGCACTTCCAAGTTCTGAAACATGAAATCCAAAACTCTCATTTGAAATCACATTAATCCAAGGTGCTGGCGTATTTTCATTATCTCTAAGTCTAATTACGTATTCGTTTGTAGCTATGTCAAATCCGCCATATCCATTATAATATTTCAACTTTCTCTCCGGGAAATTATAATCCTTTTCTTGATATTCCCTATGTTTTTGGTTTAACGTAGGTACATCATAGTTAAGTTTTATGCTGTTTTTTACTTGCTTTACTAAAAGCCCTTTAGCTGAATCTATAATAAATCTAGCTATACCAATGAGAAATCTTATATTTTCTTCACTTATAATTGACTTTCCTAGTAAGAAAACTCCACCAGATTTATTTTCTTTATCTTTAGAATGTGCTGAGTTAATTACATCACTCAAAGAATTGGTTAGGTTCTGCAAGTAATTACTATCTTCCATGTTAATGATTACTAGATCAACTTTTAAACCTTTTATTGACCAGTATTCATGTGCATTCAATACTTGCTTTACAAGTCCAATATCTTCTTCACCCCTAACTAACAATAATAGTATTGGCAAATCTCCTGATATACCGTAGGGCCACAACTCACTTTGAGACTTATTTACACATTTGATATATTCTTCTCTATCTCTCACCATAGTATTAATGAAAATAATCTTTGATGCCATACATTGATATAGATTAGCTTGGTTTGGTTTTATGCCTAAATAATTTAGTTCAACTTGACTTTGACTCCACGCTAGACTAAATACTCTCTTTACATTTTGTAGTTCACTATATTTTTTAGCCAAACTAACGGCTTCCTCTTTTGATTCAGTAATGGAGCTTATATAAGATATAATACAATTACCTCCAGATTTTATCTTTATTCGCCTCCTTATAGATATCACTGGGTCTAGTACATCTCCTACAACGTTTTTAAGATCATTATTATTTTTTATAGCCAAAGGATAATTTATATTTCCACCTCTTCCTATAAAATTTACCCTGCTAGTTTCATATTGAACATCTCCAATTGTTATTCCATCTACTACCATAGTTTGCATAATCCAAGGTTTTTTCTGATTTTTGGCCCTTGGTCGTCTATTTGCCAATATGCACATAGGTTCTTTTAAAAATTCAGTTCTTATAAACAAGTTGCTAAAGGCAGGATGAACTTCATCCGCATTCATAGGCGCCAAAGTTACCTCACAATAGCTAGTAACCTCAATTAATTTTTCCATATTACTTCCGTTTTTGATTACAATTCTTCTTACCTCTGTGTTATCTTCATTTGATACAGCAATTTCAGTATGAGTTTCAATGTTATTATCCTTTCTCTTAAATTCTACCTTATCCAAAGCAAATATGGCTTCATATGCTTCCCCCGCTGTTTTACAAGGTTCATATGTTGCACTCCAAACCATTTTTGTGGTTAGATCCTTAATATAGAAAAATAATCCACTATCATCTAGTGTTACGTCTTCTCTCCATCTGTAGGCAAACATATCTTTGAACTTTCCATAACCACTGCCACTATTTGTAATCATAATAGAGTAATCACCGTTGGACAATAAATGTGTTTCTGGCATTTCAGTATTCTGATTATAATGCCTTACTATAAAATTTGCTCTTTCATCATTAGGTTGAGGCACTTCAAAAGACTGTTCTCTATCATAAGTAACCACCTTAGGTACTCTTTCCTGCAAAAGCAATTCGGCTGACTTTACTTTTGGTATAGCATGAAATCTATTTTGAAGTATATAGCTATTAAGTATGTTGTCAATTGCCATAAGACACATTCCTTGGTGATGTACCATAAAGCATCGTACAATCTCACTTTTAAACCCTTTAGGCATCCTAGCTATGGTATAATCAATGGCTTCATATAATCCATACTTTCCCTCAAGTCCTTGTGAAATTAGTCTCTTTAAATTCTCCAGCCCTCCGCTTAACTGCTCCTGCATTGCTAAAATTGTAGAGTATGGCGATATTACTAGTTCATCCACAAGTCCTCGTTTTAATCCTATTCCAGGTACCCCAAAAGCTTTATATTTGTAGTTTTTTGCCACATCAAAGCTATAAAATGCAGATTCAGAAATTCCCCAGCAAGGTATGCCTCTACTCCTTGCATATTTTTTTTGCCCATTAATTACGCTTTTATATGTCTCATTGAGAAGAGTGTCAGGGTAGTTTTTCATAATAAGTAGTGGCATGAAATATTCAAACATTGTGCCACTCCATGAAACCAGCCCCTTACCTTTGCCCATAAATGTCATAGCTCTACCAAGCTTAAACCAATGAGTTTGCTCCACCTCACCACTGGCAATTGCAATAAAACTTGCCTGTCTTGATTCAGATGCTAACAAATCATAATAACAATTTGTTAAAATTCCTTTATCTACGTCATATCCAATTGAAAATAGTTGCCTACTTTTTTCATATAATATCTTAAAGTTCATTTCTTCCGACATATTTTTAAGCCTAGTTTTTATACTATTTATTTTATCTCTAACCTTCTGGATTTCAGTTTTGCTACTACTAAGCATATCCTTTAAATTATTAATCCATTTTGTATCCTCACCGAAAGCATCATCACTAATTTTAATTGTACTTATTATCCTATCAATTTCTTCTTGTATATTGTTAAATGGTATTTTATATGATAAATCTTTTATCTTTTCAGCCTTATCATTTATCATCTCTGCCCTATTATTGGCAACTTCTGCCCAAGGAAAAATCCTCCCCAATTCTTCCAGCCTCTTTTCAAGCTGATGTTTAGCTTTTGAATTCCAATAAAGCACTACGTTCCTACTGTTTTTTTCCAGCTTGTCACACTTATCCTTTACATCTTTAAAAGTCTTTTTCATTTCACTAGCTTCAAGTTTTGAAGCTTCAATAAGAGTAATTGAATCATTATAATAGTTTTTAATAGAAAGTTCCCTCTCTATTTCCTCATTTGCAATTCTTAAAGTATCACAAATTCCTTCTCTATATACACCACTTATTAGTGGCTTTGACATATAATCATCTAAAGCTTCCTCAGTTAGCCAAATATAGCCTAGCAAATTCCCACTATCTACTGTTGAAATATATTTTGGGTTTAAAGGCTGTTTTGTTTTTGTATCGTACCAATTATAAAAATGTCCATTAAGTTTTTCTAGAGATTCCATACTCCCTATTATCTTATCAAGTTTCCATATCAATTCATCTAAACTTGTATATCCAAGATCATATCCTACAAGATTAGAAGTTATCCCCATTCCCATATTAGTTGGAGATGTTCTATGTGCCACGCCAACAGGTGGATTTTCTTGATAATTATCCGGTGCTAAAAAGTTTTCCTCTTCATTAATAAAATCTTCAAAATACGCAAAAGTTTTTCTACTTATTCTTCTAATTAAATTTCGTTCTTTATCCGAAAGTTGCATTACAACTTCTTTTCTATCTCTACTTATTAAAAATGCAATAACTGGGCTAAAAAACCATAACATACATGATGGAAGCATAACAAGACCTATTTCTATTCCTCTTCCAAATGCTAATGTTCCAATCAATAAACTTAATATACTCCCCTGCCACATAAACTCTATATAATCTATGATTTTTTTGCCGCTGCTCATTTCCACTTCTTCTGCGGTTTGCCATTTTAGCAGGTTTCTCTTAGTGAAGATAAGTCTATATAGCGTTGTTAATATAGCTCCAATCATTAAACAAGCATTAAATGCTAGAAAACTAAAAATCAAAAATATCTGTAGTATCAAATTTTTATTATTATTCATTTTACCAGTTAAACTTATTCCTCTCATCGGTGATGCCACGACTTCTGAAACATCAAAAAGCCATGGAAAAATTAATGCTATGAATGCTAAACTAAGCCATTTTTCAAATCCATCTGGCACAATTGTAAGTGATATTATTATCAAAGCCATTATAGAAGGTGCCAAAAGGCTTCTTCTTAAATTATCTACCATTTTCCATTGTGATAAAGCATTCACTCCTAATCTGCTACTTATATATGGTATAAGTTGCCAATCTCCCCTGACCCATCTATGAAGTCTTTTGCTACTTGCATTATAATAAGCTGGATAACCATCAATGAATTCCACATCTGATATTAGTGCACATCGTCCTAATGCTCCTTCTAAAAGATCATGACTTAGCACCGTATTTTCCTTTATTTTACCTTGCACAATGTTTTCAAAGATATCTATATCATAGATGCCTTTACCAGTGTAAATTCCTTCACCAAATAAATCTTGATATACATCTGATACAGCCATACTATATGTGTCTATCCCTGTCTCTCCAGAAAATATTTTCGAATAAAATGTTTTATTGGATTTCACAGTACTTATGCATACCCTAGGTTGCATAATACCATATCCTCTTGTTACCTTTCCATTCTCTATCTTTGCCTCATTTAATATATGGCTCATAGCACCAATAAGCTTTTTAGCTGCATCCATAGGTAATTTAGTATCCGAATCTAATGTTATTATATACTTTATATCCTGTAGCCTTTTTATATCACCACTTACCACATTAAAACTAGTATTTTCATTACCTTTTATCATAGAATTAAATTCCATGAGTTTACCCCTTTTTCTTTCCCATCCAAGCCACATATTTTCCTTTTCATTATATATCCTATATCTATTGAAAAAATAAAAGATCTCTCCATCTTCCCCCTTATATTTTTCATTTAATTTTTTTATTAGCTTTAAAGCGGCTGAATTTATATCATCATCATTAGGTAATTCTTTCTCATTTTTACTATCTTTAAAATCTCCAATCACAGCAAAACATAGATTTTTCTCCTTATTGGACAAATAGTAAATTTCAAGCTTATTTATAAGTTCCTCAGCCTTTTTCGCATCACTAATAATTGCTGGAATTACTACCATTGTTCTAGCTTCTTCTGGTATACCATTGTATAATTCAATCTTTGGTATAAATCTAGTATCAGTAAGATGATTTACACTCCAATTCAGCACTGAATTAACTATTTCACTGCATGGCAAAATAACTGCAATCCCTGCAATAACATATTTCCAAATTACAATGTTTTTATCACTTACTAGGCTGATACTTATAATAATTCCCATCAAAGCTAACGTTCCCAGTATATTTGTGAATATGTACCAAAAAATTTTATGATTTTTAAATGGTATAGTTAAAATATGAATCCCCTTTTCTTTAAAATTTATTTTTTTCTTAAGACAAAGGATTCCTTTGTCAACAATATAGTAACCAACATGTTTCTTATATTCTTTGTTATCATCCACTTCCGCTTGCTCTGCACATTGGATGGCCATTTTAGCTACATACGCTTCAGATAATTTCATGTGTTTAGCTATTTTTTCAATATTATGTCTATAATAATCCCTTGATGCAAAATCCATTTTTTCATATATTTTAGCTGGGTCTTCCCTTAATACTCGCTCCACATAGCTCAATTTTTCAAAACACTCTCTCCATGTTAAAGCTTCCACCTCTCTTATTGAGTTAATACAACTTCCCATTAAAAGTTTTAAATTTGATTGCATCTGATGCTCAAGTGAAATAATTTTACTTGTATTACTTGATACTTCATCAAGTTTATTATCTATCCATGAATATATTTGCTCATTATCTATAGCATTATCCCTAAGTATCTTTAAAAGTCTCTCGCTGAAATGAGGCGTAAACTTTATATCCTCTGATAGAATAGCCTTTAATTTAGAGTCATCTGTGCCTTCATTTACTGTATTAATGATTTTATCCCCAATTATATCTGCTTTACGTTTTTCAATTTGAGCATATACAATTTTTTCTGTAATATCACTTATACTCTGAATCAAAGATATTCTAAGCATTTTAGGAAGCACCCAAAGCTCATTATCTGTTAATATAAATTGATTTTGATATTCAGCAATAAATTGTATTATTGTTTTTTCATCTATTTTATTTTCTGATTTGCATATTATTTCCTGGGCAATATCATATATTCTTGGATAACCTTTAAAAGTACCTTTTTCTACAATAGGTATATTTTTATAAAAGTCTTTGCTCATATTATGTTTTATATCTTTATACTCTTTTTCAATTAAATATATGTTATCCATTAACCATTCTGCTACGGGTATTACATCTCTTTTATATTTCATTTCGTCATCAATGTACTCATACCCCTTAATAATAATTTTATAACTTCTATCAAGATTTTTTATTATTTTTCTCTTACTACTTCCTGTTTTAAATATTTTATTGTAATCAGATGCATTAGTAGCATGGTTTAGAAACTCCTCATTAGGCATATATAACCATCCTTTCCTGAAAGTTATTAAAAAGTGAAGCTTCTTTTAGTATTCCCGAAAATGAAAATAAAATTATAAAATTTATAACACAGATTTTTTTTGATATATTATTTATATTTAATGGATAATTTAATTACAATATAAATTAAATACCTATGGTATAATATGAATTAATATTTATAATCTTATAAATATATAAATGCTATGTAGGTACTTGGAAGGGGAATTACTAGAATATGATTATCTTAACAAACATTATTATTGTGTTTCTACTTGTTTTTATAAATGGATTCTTTGTGGCAACGGAATTTGCCATGGTAAAAGTAAGAAAGTCTAGAATAGAAACATTGGTGCTTGAAGGCAATAAGAATGCAAATCACACTTTAAAAGTTGTTAATAATTTAAATTCATACTTGTCAGCATGTCAGCTAGGAATAACTTTAGCCTCCTTAGGTTTAGGATGGATAGGAGAGCCTGCTGTTTCCGATGCTTTAATGCCATTATTTAATCTACTTAATATGCCAAAGGCTACAATTGAATCAATTTCATTCGTTTTAGCCTTTGCACTTATAACATGCTTTCATATTGTACTTGGTGAATTAGTGCCTAAATCCTTAGCAATTATAAGTGCAGAAAAAATAGCTATTTATACCGCTTTGCCACTCACATTATTTTATAAAATAACTTATCCCATAATGTGGTCTTTTAATCATAGTACTAACTTTGTTTTGAAGATATTTGGGATTTCACGTGTTGATGAAGAGGAAGCTGCACATACTGATGAAGAAATAAAATTATTAGTCCAAGAAAGCTATAATCATGGTTTAATAGACAAAACTGAATTGACTTTTGTAGACAATATATTTGATTTTTCTGAGAAAACCGCAAAAGAAATAATGATACCGCGTACTGATATGACGTGTATTTCTAGCAATGATTCTTTTGAAAATATTATATCATTTGCTTTAGAACAAAGGCATACTAGATATCCATTATATTCTGATAGCAAGGATAATATTATAGGTTTTATCCACATTAAAGACTTATACAAACAACAAATAGAAAGTACTAATGAAAATATAAAAGACATTATTCGTGAGATTAAATTTGTCCCTGAATCCATGCCTATAAGTGAACTACTAAAGGTATTTAAAAAAGAAAAAACTCAAATAGCCATAATTATTGATGAATATGGTGGAACCTCAGGCCTAGTAACCATCGAGGATATTTTAGAAGAAATTGTTGGTGAAATTCAAGACGAGTTTGATGAAAGTGCTGATGAAATTACTAAAACTGAGGATAATAATTATATAGTTGATGGAAAACTCATTCTTGATGATATAAATGACCTTTTGAAAATCAACATTGAATCTGAAAACATTGATACTATAGGTGGATGGATTTATTCACAGTTAAATTCATATCCACAAATTAATGACAAAATAACCTACTCAAATTACGATTTTTTTGTATTACAATGTAACAGAAAAAGGATAACAAAAGTTCTAATTAAAAACTCCCATGAAAAATATTAATTATCTTAAAAAAATAGGAATGTAGCCAGATTTGTTTTGCAAATCTCCCTACATTCCTATTTTAACTTATATTTTAACTTGTCCCTTGTCCCTTACCTCTTGGGAATCTGTTTTTAAAGTAGCTTCAGTTCATTTTCTATAAGTTCTTCATAACTCTGTCGCTTGCAAACTAATTTTGCATTTCCACCAGCTACAAAAACTACCGCTGGTTTTTGGGCCTTATTGTAATTGCTACTCATGGAATACCCATAGGCACCAGTACTTGCTACTGCTAGGATGTCACCACTAACAGCTTTAGAAATCTCAACATTTTTTATTAAAATATCACCTGATTCACAGCACTTTCCTGCTATTGTTACTCTTTCGTTAGAATTATCATTCATCTTATTGGCAATTGCACATTGGTATTCAGCATGGTACAGTGATGGTCTTACATTATCTGTCATACCCCCATCAACTGAAACATATTTTCTTACACCCTCGATATTTTTTATTGCACCAATTGTATAAAGTGTTGTTCCTGCATTACCTATAATAGACCTTCCAGGTTCAATTATTAAACTTGGCAAGTTGATTTCTAATTCCTTAGCTTTTTCTTCAGCTCTCTTTAGTATAATACTGCAGAAATCTTCTATTTTTCTAGGTTCATCGCCATTTGTATAGTAGATACCAAATCCTCCACCAAGATCAAGTTCCTTTATTTCATGACCAGTTTTTTCTTTGATAGCTTTTATAAGA
>Ga0255362_1000310_pt1 | contig 11036 bp, 9 predicted proteins | sample GFST75r2metaG_FD_186000 | JGI IMG/M metagenome (GOLD analysis project Ga0255362, IMG submission 186000)
CTTTTAAATACAGGTGAGACCTATTTAAATAATCCGATTTTTATTTTAGACACCAGTTATCACATTATAGCTCGATCTATCCTTGGGGATTCTATAACATCTTCTATAGAAAATCATAATGGAGAATATTATCTACTAATTGATACAGTGAATATTATGAAAAAAGATAAATGTATAGATAATATTTATAATTCAAGCACTGCTTTTTTTCATTTTTCTGATAAGAATCTTATTTTTTGTGCTATCCGAATTAATAAAATTACTATATCCTATATATGCGTTTTACAAGAATATAGAGAATTTATGGAAGATGATTTAGAATTAACAAATACTTTGTCCAAAACTATTTCTATACAAATACAAAGAGATAATTTGTTTATCACAAGTTCAGGTCTTGAGGAAGAGTATTATTTAATGCATTTATTATCTAATCCAACTGATAATATCACCTATACAAAACAAAGATTACAAAATATAGATTTTAAATTAAATAAAAACATGATATTAATATCTATACCTTTTCCACAAAAATATAAAGATTACCGCCATAATTTTGGATTAAGAGAGCTAATTACTAGTTCTAAAAATATATTAGGAAATTGTATTTCTACCTATTACGAGGATAAAATTATTTTTTTAGTAAGTGAAAAAGATGATGTTATTTCTATAAATATAGAAGAAAAGTTTAAAAATTATTTAAAACTAAATAATCTAAAAGCCGGGGTTAGTTTTACATTTCAAAATTTACTGCAAATAAAAGAATATTATGCACAATCAATTTATGCTTTACAATTTGCACAACGTCTAAATGATGATGGTTATATGTTTTATTTTAAAAATTTTTTAGAATATTATATGTTTTCATTATGTGAAGATGTAAGTGACCACATAAAAACCATAAAACTCTACACATTAGTTCACCCTCTTATCAAAAAGCTTATGGAACTGGACAAACATAACAATACCGAACTATTAAAAACCCTAATGGTTTATCTTAGTAATAATAGAAATTCAAATGTAACATCAAAAATGCTAAATATTCATCGTAGTACTTTTTTTTATCGTTTTCACAGAATAGAGAAATTATTGAATATATCTCTAAGCAGTAGTGATATATTATTTGAATTTGAATTATCATTAAAGATTTTGAAATATGAAAAATTTATATAACTAAGAACTCCTTCACTAATTTTATATAGTGAAGGAGTTCTAAAATCCTATATTGTTAATTTAAGTCCCAAGAGAATTGTCCTTTTTTATTACCTGTAGCTACGTTACCTGACTGTACTGGAGTTACCTTATTATGATTTCTAAGGAATCCCCATCCTTTATTGTTAGTGGCAGTACAATTTGTTACTGTAATTAATCCACCATCGACTCCATTATAACTACATGGGCCTAATTTGAAACCATTTCCATCACCATTTCCACCACTACCATTATTAATTGCTTTACAGCTAATAAATGTTATATTGTTTCCAGCTGTATAACAATCATATCCATCATCACTATTTCCTGTAGATGAGCAGTTCTTTAAAGTTATATTCGTAGCTCCATTTTTTATTCCAAACCCATCAGCATTTTCTCCATCACTTGCAGCATCATAATTGTTATTTGAAATGCAACTATCAAATGTAATTTTTGAAACAGAGTCTTTAGCCTCTATTCCCGCAAACTGAGCATGAGTTACTGTACAATTTTTTATAGTTTTACCAGAACATGATTGTACACTTATTCCCTGTCTCTGAGGATAATTAATAGTTATACCTGTAATATTCGCTTTTGCAATAATTGCTACAGTATCGCTTGGACACCCAGAAGCATCTACTACAACTCCGTTAGCAACCACGTCTTTAGTTACTGTTACACCTTTTGAAAGTGTGTAATTTCCAGCTGGTATAGTGCCTCCAGCAATTAATTTGGATGCAATATCTGTACTTGCACTAGATGAAACCGTAGTTTTAGCTGATACGGGTACAGCAATTAGCGACATTGACAATGCCACCATAGAAATAATTGATAATACTTTTTTGTTCATGATTTAGTACCTCCTCATATAATATTGTTAACGTTTGCAAAAAATTGAATTAAATAAAGTTGGTTGAAAATTTTTATATAACTACTTAATTTATAAGTAGTTATAACTCTTTATTTGCAACGCTTTATTTTATTATTCGTTTCTTTACATTTCATATAATAGCATAATAATTAATTTTTGTAAACCTTAACATTTATACCCATGCATTGAATTTATCCTGTTTTTATTTGCTAATGCTATCTAATATTAATGTAATGATGTCCTTTTTTTTCAAGTTTACATTTGAGTTTACCAGTTTTGAATTTATCTTTATAAACCCTTTATTAATTAATTTCACAATTTCTACTCTGCTAATATCTATTATTTTAGATGATATGAATTTATCTAATCTTATCTTACCATAAAGCTCGTCAAGTGAAATTTCCACCTCATTAATTCCTTTTTTCTTAAGCATAATGATGCTAAGTTCCTCATATTCACTTTCAATATAGTTATATTCAAAATCCATATTTTCTAATCCAGAAGCAGCTTTAAATTTACCAATTTGTTTGTTCCAAGTATGACCGCTAGGACATTTATAAATAGCAAAATAAAATATATTTTTACCATTTGCATTTTGTCTTCTTTTTAGTGAATCCTTAAATTCAACCTTTTGACCACAATTATGGCAATATCTAACCTCATGCTCCATTTCATTATTATATATACACCAATTTAAGTTTAATTTTTCACCCATATTCCTTACCTCTCCCTATAAACACAGTTAATTACACGGCAAGGAATATTTAATTTTATTTTCTAGTAATGTGCAAATCATAAACTATTAGAATACTCCTTCCGTTTATAGATTTATATACATTACCTTAAATGTTGGATTCATATTATCACCACCAATCTTTTTATTTTTTTGTCATCAAAATAGCTGTATTTTCTTGTTGCCAAATTTTTTCTACAGATTTAAAACCTGCCTTATAAAACATTTTTATCTGATTTTCAACAGTACATGGAGTGTCGTAGTGATAAAAGCCTTCAGTTATACCTAATTCAGAACGAATTTGCTTATTTTCACTAAAATGATAGTCTTCATATTCTTGACTAGGTGCCATATAATCGGCTTCAATATAGAACCCATTTGGTTTTAAACTTCTAAATATTTTCTTGTACAATTCAATCTTTTCTTCATGCTGGAAATGATGTAATGTTTCCACCGATAATGCAACATCAAATACTAAATCCCCCATATCGTAATTAAAATAACTATCAATAATAAGGTTAAGTTGATTTAACTTATCACTGTGCTTTTCTTTGATTTTTTCTACCATATCTTTAGCCAGATCAATACCAGTAACATTAACTGTTGGATTTATTTTAAAGATTTCATCTAACTCTAGCCCTGTTCCACACCCTAAATCCAGCAATTTCAGACCATTGATTTTAGGTATTAGTTCTGCAGTTTCAATGTAATATCTATCTGCTCCATTTATACCATTCATCATATGTTGTTCATAAATTTGAACACGATTATTAAAAAAGCTACTCATTTCCTCTAATTTCATTTTATCATCCATATACATTCACCTCTGTTAAATTTAATTATTTATTAAAATTATATGGCTCTAGTAATGAGAGAACAACCTTAAAAACAGTTCTGAAATAAACATGTGCCATAATGCAAATTTGCATTATGGCACACTAAGCGTTACTCTTATTTTTTCATTTCTGAAATAATTCTTTGTATACTCTTTTCTGATAAATAGTACCTATCAGCAAGACTTTTTATGCAAATACCGCTTTTATATGCCTCATAAATATTATTATTTCTAATCTTATTTTCGCTTCGAGTTGTTGTATTTTCTCCCCAAATTTTTTTATTACATTCTTTTCTAGGAATATATAAATATTCACCATCCACATATTTTTGAATTACTTCTAAAACCTCTTTTGGTAATACATCATTGGCCTTAATATAGCTCATTATGCCCCTCCTAAAGTTAAATTCTTTTTTAGGATTGAGCAAAGCCTATTTCATATTTTCAAATTTTATTTACTATGCAATAGCCTTTGCTATGCATAAATAACAGGTTCTCTCATAAATAACAAAACTCCTTTCATATAAAACGATACACGGCAAATTGGTACGCAACTCCAAAAACAGTTTTAAATATTTTTTTTATTATCTACCCTTAGATATAATGATAATAAAAAACCAACTCCAAATATAATTGTTGCTGCTATTAAGGAATGATTAAAACCGTTAAATAGGGCGTTTATTTGATTTTGTGAACTATTAGAATTGCCTATATTTTTCAAGTAACTGTTTTGATATACTGTCAAAATCCCTAGATATAAAGCGGAACCCAAAGCACCAGCAACCTGAGATACAGTATTTACTATTGCCACACCGTGTGCTTGGTTTTTATCTGATAATTCATTAAGTGAACTTGTCTGGCTAGGTGACATTGACATAGCTATGCCTATACATATTATACAATATAAAGCCATAATTGTAATTATAGAAGTTGATGGCGTAATACGAGATAATATTAAAGAAAAAATTAACATTATGGCTAGTCCACATGGAATTAATGTTCCACCACCTATTTTATCATATATTCTACCAGCAAATGGAGTTACTATAGCAATACAAAGGACCGCTGGTAAGAAAGCAACTGCAGATACGAAAGAAGATGTTTTTAAACCATTTTGCAGTAGCATTGGAATTATCATAGCCATTGAAAACAGTAACATCTGCATTATTGCAACTAATATTACACCAATTGTAAATACAGGATATTTGAATGCTCTTAATTCTAGTATTGGCTCATCTAATGATAATTGGCGCTTGCCAAACAAAATTAATGAAATTAGGCCAATTGCTAAAATAATAAGAATATTTAAAGTACTTAGGGTACCTACTGAACTTATGGAATATATAACTCCTGCAAATCCTATACTTGATAAAACGATAGATAAATAATCAATTTTAGGTTTTGTTATTTCAGACGTATTTTCTAAAAATATATAACCAAAAATCATACAGATAATCAATATTGGAATTATTATTATGAATAAAACGTGCCAACTAAAAAACTGTAGTATTAATCCAGAAACTACTGGACCAAGTGCAGGTCCTAATGTAATTGCAGATGTACATATCGCAATTGCTGAACCACGTTTTTCTGGTGGATTTACTGCTAAAACTGTATTCATCATTATAGGGATTAACATCCCTGTACCAGATGCTTGAATTATTCTTGAAATTAATAATGTGGCAAAAGATGTAGAAAATACAGCAAATATAGTTCCTATTAAAAATAATGTCATTGCACTTAAAAATAGTTGTTTTGTAGTATAAGAATGAATAAGAAAAGCTGTTACAGGTACAAGCATTCCAACTACTAATATGTAGCCAGAGGTAAGCCATTGGGCTGTTGAAGCTGTTATACTCATTTGAACCATTAACTCTGGAAGTGCTACATTTAGTATAGTTTCGTTAAATAGTGATATAAAACTGCCTATTATTAGCACCAACATAATAGCTTTTACATTGTAAGTTTTTTTTTCTTCCTTATATGTTTTTTCTGTTTCCATAGATTATTACCTCCTTAAACAATAAACCAGTAATGTTTTACTGGTTTATTGGCAAGATATTTTGTTTTATTATCTTATTTTGCTTGGTTAAAAATACATGTTTTACCATGAAATCCAAAACATCTATTACATGAAATACATTTTGGTGCTTTTCTATTTGCACTTGCCCATATATTTATTAAATCAGGTTCAGATATTAATGGTCTAGCTAATCCAAAATAAGAAATATTTGTATTTGTCAGAATATCCTCCATAACTTCAATGTGCCTGTTTCCTCCTGTAAGAATAACTGGAGCAGAAACTTCATTAGCCAATTTTGCAGCATGTACTTTGAAATATGATTCTTTTTCTTTAGATGTGGTGATTTTGTCTCTTATACATCCCAAATTGTTGGCAAGAACACTTGGTGATGATAAGTTTCCACCACTTACTTCGATAGCATCAATTTTTGCATCTGCTAGCATTTTACAAACAATAATACTTTCATCACTAGTTAATCCATCTGCCATAAAGTCCTCAGAGTTGATTTTTACAAGAATAGGAAAATCTGTTCCAACTTCCTTGCGAACTGCTGCATAGATTTCCATGATAATTCTTGCTCTGTTCTCAATGCTTCCACCGTATTCATCACTACGATTATTGTAGTGTGGGCAAAGAAACTGACTGAGTAAGTAGCCATGTGCAGCATGGATTTCAACACCGTTAAATCCAGCTGCTTTAGCACGAGCTGCTGCTTTTGCATGCGAACTAATTAAATAATCAATGTCAGCTTTAGTCATTTCAATTGGTACAACGCCACTAGACTCATTTTTTATAGCAGAAGGTCCCCATATTTTAGAACTTAGCTCAGCTGATCGAGTTTGTGAACCACCATAAACAATTTGCAAAATAATGTTAGCATCATATCTGTGAATCATGTGGGTAAATTTTTTATATTCTAAAATAAAGCTATCATCATAAATACCCATCATTTTAGGATCAGGCACCTCATCCTTCTCAATACGTGTAAATCCTGTGATTATTGTGCCAACACCACCTTGAGCAAGCTTTTCATAGGTGTTAGATAATTCATCAGTCATATGACCATTTTTATCAGCAAGACTTTCCCCTATGGAAGATCTGAAAAATCGGTTTTTAAGCTTCATTCCATTTATAGTTGTTTTATCTAATAAGTTTTTCACTAATAATTTCCCCTTTTCTATTGCATTTTGTATAATTTAATTATACTATTATGTAAGAACAAATGTAAGTACGCACTTTTACGGTAGATACTACCCAAAAGGAGAGTTTATAATGAATTGTGATAAAGATGTTAACATTCCTCCATTTGCTTATGCAATATCTTTAATAGGCGGAAAATGGAAAATGCATATCCTATATTGGCTTTCGAAAAAAGGAATACTACGCTATAGTGAACTAAAGAAATCACTTGGAAATATAACACATAAAATGTTAAGTGCACAATTAAAAGAATTAGAAAAAGACGGACTTATAATTCGTAATGAATACCCACAAGTTCCGCCAAAAGTTGAATACAGTTTAACTGAAAAAGGTCTATCTGTTATGCCTTTATTAAATTTAATTTGTGAATGGGGTTATGAACATATGCCTAGTGAAAATAACACTATTGAAAATACCCCAAAGCTGTAAATTAAACTACAACTACTGAAAATAGGACATTTTACATTGGCAATGTGAAAAATAGTTTAATTATAGTGTTTTTTTAATTATGAATATGAATATCTGAAAGCCCCCCTTAGCTAAAGGAGGGCTTGTATTTTATATGCTACCCTTTTGTATAGTATATACCAAAATAGTGTGTACTATCTTTTTATATTAATTCATCGTATACTAATTATAAAGATAAATTATATTATCTCGGCATAAGAAATAAAAAAATGTGAGGAGGATAAATTATGGAAAAAAATAATGCAATAATGCATATTATAGAAGAATCAGCTGAAGTTTTGGGAGGTGTTGATCGTATCCGTAATATCCATACACTTTCACTATATGGATATGCTCAATATGCATACATGTGGGGAGGTGGAAATATTACTGCATCACTAGATGCACCACAAAAATTGTTAGAAGCTACTTATTTACAACGTAATTGGGATTTTGATAATGATAGATTTGAACTTAAAGAACGTAGAAATATGTTATTTCCTTTTGCAGCAGAGTTTGGGCATGCATTTTTTCCACTAGATCAAATTTTAGATGGAAATATTGCATACAACAAGTTACCTGATGGAAGTACTGAAAGAGTTGGTGAATTTTTGCAAGATCCTATTACTGTGGATGGCAGACGTATACGTAAATTATGGTCTCTTACCAATCCAGTTTCAATGTTAAATGCTATATTGAACAATAAGGCTGAGGCACACAATCTACGTACAGCCGGAGACCTTGATATTATGGATGTTACTGCTAGCAAAACTGTGAGTTTTGTATTTGCAATCAATCATGATTCAAAGATTCCTCAATATGTTCAGTGGTTTTCAGCGCAAACAAATCTAGGCGAAGTAACATTCACTACAACTTTTACTGGTTATATGCCTTTTGAAGGAATCCAATTACCTATGGGATATAATACAAAAATGGATTTCAGGGACACTATGTATTTTAGAATGTATGTGGATGGATATAAGATAGACAAATCTTTAGAAAGTTTAAAAGCTCCCGCTGATATAGTAGAAGCTATAGTTCCAAAAGGAGAGTTTATACCACCTATTGAGGTTGAAATCATTGATGATGGAGTTTGGCGTATTGCAGGAATTGGTGGAACAACAGTTATTGAATTTGAAGACCATCTTACTATTTTTGAATTATACTGGAGCCAACTTCAAGCAAAAGCCATTATTGAAAAAGCCAACACCCTTGTACCAAATAAAAAAGTTACTGAACTTATTATATCTCACTACCATTTTGATCATACTGGAGGATTTAGAGCTGCAGTTGCTGCTGGTCTTAAGGTATATAGTCGTAGAGGTAATGAAGCTGTACTACGTGAAATGGCTGAGCGTCAAACACCTCACTTTGAGGATGTACTTGGGTCCCAGGTTAATAGAAAATTTGAATTTGTTCCTATAGATGAACATTTAAGGCTTAGTGACAATAAAACTACAGTAGATATTTACCGTGTAGTATCTAATAACCATATGGCGGATGCTGTTTTTGCATACATCCCAGAAAAAAAGATATTCATGGACAGTGATATTGCCACAGCTGCATATGATTGGCAGCTTTGGCCAAATAGTTATCTAGATAACATTGATCACTATGGCATAGATGTGCAAACAGTTTCAACTGTTCATGAGAAAGTAATGACTCATAATGAAGTATTAGAATATATTGAAGGTGGTCGAAGACGTGTATTGGAACGTACTAAGGAGAAGGAAGCAGAGAATAAATATCTTCCTGGATACCCTATTTTCCAAACTCGTGAAGATTAATATAAAAGTAATGAATAAAAATCAAATTCTTGTTTATAGTGATAATATCAAATAAATATATTAGAAATTTTTTCAGAACGTAGATAAATTTGTGTAAATCAAATCTATCTACGTTTTTTTATATATGGTTAGCTAGTAATTATACACAATATTAATCTCAAAGATCACATAATTTAGTTTATAATATAGATTATATGGTTAAAGTTAAATTATGTTAGGAGGAGAAAAATGAATTATATAACTTTATCAAAATTTGCCTTTTTAATAACACCTGCACTATATACATTATACAAAATACCTATGAATCAGTATGGGATTTTTATATTCCTATTCCTCATAATTTTCTTAAATTCTCAGCTAAGAAGTTTAAATATAAATCACAACGTGAAACTAACTTCTTTTATTTTAGAGCCATTACTAATTTTATATATTAGTAATTTATATTCGGGATTCGCCTTTATAATGATTTTTTCTACAATTATTGATACCTGCCTTAAATTAAAAAAAAATATATATCCCTATTCACTATTTGCCGGGCTAATATTAATATACCTAGTTAAAATCTCTTGTTCCATAGAATGGGTTGTAATTATAGGCATGTTTTATATTGTGATTTTTTTGCTCCTTTTAGAATTACGAAAAGAGCTTGTTATTGGAGAAGACACTCTGGCGCTTTATGACCAAATAAGAAAATATTCTTACGAACTTGAAGGTGCTAAAACACGACTTATAGATTACTCAAAACAGGTTGAAAAAGTTTCACAATTAGAGGAAAGGACTAGAATTTCAAGAGAACTACACGATTCTATTGGTCACAGCCTTACAGGCGTTCTAATGCAAGTGGATGCATGTATTCAGATAATGGATGTTAATAGAGAAAAAGGTATGGAACTTTTAAATTCTGTGTATACAAATATAAATAGCAGTATTGAAGCAGTTAAACAAACAGTCCATAAGCTTTATCCTGTAGGATATAAAACTAATCTTGAATCATTAATAGACCTAATTAATAAATTCAAATTGGAAACTGGCACAAATATTCAATTTGTAATAGATGGTACTGCCTTTGAAATACCCCCTGCTGTTGAAACAGTAATTTATAGTAATGTCCAGGAGGCAATTACTAATTCTGTTCGTTACAGCTACTCTAATAGTATTAGTATAAAATTATTATATACTCCACAATATATTGAAATTTTCATTTCCGATGATGGTGTTGGTGCTAAAGATTTTAAAAAAGGTTTTGGTCTTACTGGTATTGAAGAAAGAATGAGCCTTATTGGAGGAACTGTTTCTTTTTCAAGCAATAATGGCTTCCATATTCATATGACAATACCGCTCGTATAAAAAGTTAAGAGTTAAAAGTTCATGAAGATTTTCTGCTGACGCAGAATAATCAATGAATTTGGGGCGTTTATAAACAGAGTTCTTGGTTTCAGGTGGAGTTTTAAGGCCGCAGGTCATCCATCTGAAACTTAGAAATCGTTATCCCACAAGGGGATGCCCTAAGGGTCCTCCAGGGACGTAGCAGCCGTTATACTCTAAAGAGAAAGCGATTCACATCAAATCAAGATTTGAGTTCTCTGCTTTTCCCACTTAGTAGAAGATAGGAGTGTTACGGATGGTAGTCATCGGATAAATAACATGGCGCTATGCTAGTCTATTTTGTTTCACACTGCCTAAAAAAGGAGAGATGATAAATATGCCAATAAATGTAGTTATTGCAGATGACGATGCTCTAATACGCGATAGTTTAAGGCTTATATTGGAACTTGATAGTGACATTACTGTTGTCGGGACATGCATTAATGGTGATGAAGCTTATACTATTTGTTCAACCACTTCTGTGGATGTATTGCTAATGGATATAAGAATGCCTGTATGCGATGGAATTATCGGGACGAAAAAAATCAAAGCACAATTTCCTCATATAAATATTTTAGTATTAACAA
>Ga0255362_1000313_pt1 | contig 10956 bp, 7 predicted proteins | sample GFST75r2metaG_FD_186000 | JGI IMG/M metagenome (GOLD analysis project Ga0255362, IMG submission 186000)
TATACTTATATTATATCACAGTGCGATAAAGTGCGATATAATATGAATGAGAAAATTGACAAAAAAATAAGCCTATATCAAGGCTTTCCATGAATATTTATTTATACAACTGTCAAAGACCCGAATTGTAAGAAAGCTTTAATCATATAATGGTTGAAGCTTTTTAAATTAGGTATAAATAATCATTGACAAGCATAATAAAAAAAGTTATGATAAATGTATAGTTAAACGCTTACATAAAATATTAGGATTGTTACTGACTAGATCAGGCGAGACCTTAATTAATGAGAAGAGATGCAAATTATTTCTTTTGATTGATTGGGGTTTTTATACTTTAATTTAGTATAAATGAGGGGATAGGTATGATAATACAAAAGATTTTCAATAATAATGCCGTAGAGGTTATGGAGTCAGGTAAACATGAATTTGTTGTTATGGGCTGTGGAATTGCATTTAAAAAGAAAATAGGGGAACAAGTAGACGAGCATTTAATAGAAAAAACCTTTATTCTTAAACAAAAGGATGCTTCAGAAAAATTCAAATTATTATTAGAAGATGTTCCTATGGAGTACGTTTCACTATGCTATGACATTATTGAATACGCAAGAAATATATTGGGTGTTGAGCTGAATGACTATATATACGTTACCCTCACTGATCACATTAGTAATGCATTAAAAATGTTTGATGAAGGCTATAATAATCCCAATATACTAATTTGGGAAATTAAAAAGTTTTATCCTAAAGAATTCAAAATTGGATTAAAAGCACTAGAGTTTATTGAAAGTGAAACTAGTAAAAAGTTATCAGAAGATGAGGCTGGTAATGTAGCTCTTCACTTAATAAATGCACAAGTTAATAGCTCATCAAATAAAGTAGAAGATGCTTCAAATCAGACAAAAATGATACAAGATATTTTAAATATTGTTAAATATACATATAATATTTTGCTTGATGAAAAATCAATTAGCTATGAAAGATTTATTACCCATTTAAGATTCTTTTTTCAGCGATTAAATAAAAACGAAATAATACAATCAGAGGACGATTTCTTATTTAACCAAGTTAAAGAAAAGTATAAAAAGGCCTATGGTTGTGCACTGAAGGTAGAAAAATATTTAGAAATAGAATTGTCGGATGAGGAAAAGTTGTATCTAACTATTCATATTCAGAGAATGACACAAAGAGATGAAGAAACAGTGATAAGTTAGTTAAAAATTTAATAAGTATTGGATTGTTACTGGTAAAGCAGGCGAGACCAACATAGATAGGGTGAGAATTTATACTATCTAGTGGGCCTCGTCTTTTTATATATAAAAACATATGAAAAGGAGATGTATTGTTATGAAATATGAAAAACTGGCAAAAGACATAATAAAAAATGTTGGTGGCAAAGGAAATGTTAACAGTTTAACTCACTGTATTACACGTTTACGTTTTAAACTAAAGGATGAAGCTAAAGCTAATACGGAAGTTTTAAAAAATATGGATGGTGTTGTAACAGTTATAAAAAGTGGAGGCCAATATCAAGTTGTTATTGGCAATCATGTGCCAGATGTATATGATGATGTTGTTACCATTGGTGGTTTTCAAGAATCATCAGAAGTGTCAGGTGAAAAAATAAGTTTATTTAATATGTTTATTGATACTATTTCTGGTGTATTCACGCCGATTCTAGGTGTATTATGTGCAACAGGTATGATTAAAGGATTTAATGCTTTATTTTTAACAATGGGATGGATTACTAAAACATCAGGTACTTATAGTATTTTACAAGCAATTGGAGATTGCCTATTTTATTTCTTCCCTGTTTTCTTAGGATATACAGCATCTAAAAAGTTTAAAGGTAGTCATTTTATTGGCATGGCAATAGGCGCCAGTTTAGTTTATCCAACATTATCTGCATTAACAGTAGGTAAGCCACTGTATACTTTGTTTGCAGGCACAATACTTTCATCACCTGTTTATGTGACTTTTCTAGGTATTCCAGTAATACTTATGACCTACTCATCAAGTGTTATTCCTATTGTTTTAGCTGCATATGTAGGAGCTAAAATAGAAAATGGTTTTAAGAAGATAATTCCAGATGTAGTAAAAATGTTTTTAGTTCCATTTTGTACACTATTAGTTATTGTACCACTAACATTTATAGTAATTGGACCTATAGCAACTTGGGCAGGTAAATTACTTGGAGCAGGAACACTTGCTATATATGGTTTAAGTCCAATTCTTGCAGGAATATTTATTGGTGGATTTTGGCAAGTATTTGTTATATTTGGATTACACTGGGGATTGGTGCCTATAGCAATTAACAATTTGGCTGTACTTAAATATGATCCAATCCTTGCATCTACAATTGGTGCATCTTTTGCTCAAATAGGAGTAGTCCTAGCTATTTTACTTAAAACAAAAAACGTTAAATTAAAATCATTATGTATACCAGCATTTATCTCAGGAATTTTTGGTGTTACAGAACCAGCTATTTACGGTATTACTTTGCCACGTAAAAAACCATTTATTATAAGTTGTATAGTAGCGGCAATTGGTGGTGGTATCACAGGAGTTATGGGAACTAAATTATATATTATGGGTGGTCTTGGTATTTTCGCAATTCCAAGTTTTATTAGCCCAAAAGGAATGGATAGAGGATTTAATGGTGCGATTATCTCCATCATAGTAAGTTTTGTATTAGGTTTCTTAGTAATGTTTTTTACAGGATTTAAAGATGAGGAGAATAAAGAAGAAAATAAAGAAACTGTATTAGTAAAAAAAGATGTATTGGTTAGTCCATTAAAGGGTGAAGTTAAATTTTTATCTGAAGTCAAAGATGAAGCTTTTTCAAAAGGAGCATTAGGAAAAGGTGTTGCAATTGAACCAACAGAGGGAAAAGTTATTTCACCAGTAGATGGTGTATTAACAACATTATTTCCAACTGGTCATGCTTTAGGAATTACAAGTGATAAAGGGGCAGAAATACTAATTCACATAGGCATGGACACCGTAAAATTAGAAGGTAAATATTTTACTACTAGAGCAAAACAAGGAGATCGAGTAAAGGCAGGACAATTACTAGTTGAATTTGATATTAAAGCAATAAAAGCAGCAGGGTATTCCTTAACATCACCTGTAGTAATTACTAATACTGATAAGTATTTAGATGTTATTGAAACAGATAAAAAAACTATTGATTTCAAAGAGGAGCTAATAACAGTAGTTATTTAGTAATAAAACATAGATCTAAGCATAAGGTGGGAGTTATGACTTTCTTATGCCTAGAAATTGTTATATGAGGTAAAAGAATAAGAGATGAAGGGGAGAAAAATATGGCAAGTAGCTTTCAAAAAGGATTTTTATGGGGAGGAGCAACAGCTGCAAATCAATGTGAAGGAGGTTATTTAGAAGGAAATAAAGGGTTAACTACAGTTGATGTAATTCCTTCAGGGAAGGACCGCTTTCCTGTTATGACAGGGGAAATGAAAACCCTGATATGTGATGATGATCACTATTATCCAAGTCATGAGGCCATTGATATGTATCATCACTACAGAGAAGACATCGCATTATTTGCAGAAATGGGATTTAAATGTTTCCGTTTATCTATTTCATGGTCCCGTATTTTCCCAAATGGAGATGATCTAGAGCCAAATGAACAGGGATTAAAATTTTATGATGATGTATTTGATGAATGCCTTAAATATAATATTGAACCATTAGTAACCATAGTTCATTTTGATGTTCCAATCCATCTTGTAGAAACAATCGGTGCATGGAAAAGCCGTAAAATGATAGATTATTACGTGATATATTGTGAAACAATCTTCAATCGTTATAAGAATAAAGTTAAATATTGGCTTACATTTAATGAAATTAATATGTTATTGCATCTACCATTTATTGGGGCAGGTTTAGTATTTGATAAAAATGAAAACAAAGAAGCTATAAAGTATCAGGCAGCACATTACCAGTTGGTTGCAAGTGCTAAGGCTACAAAAATAGCACATGAAATCAATCCACAATTTAAAATTGGATGCATGCTAGCTGCTGGAAACACTTATGCTAATACATGTAATCCAGAAGATGTATGGAAATCAATGGGTAAAGATAGAGAAAACTATTTTTTCATAGATGTACAATCACGGGGAGAATATCCAAACTATGCGAAAAAAATGATGCAAAATAACGGTATTATTTTGGAAATTGAAGATGGTGATGAGGAGATATTAAAGGATAATACTGTTGACTTTATCTCCTTCAGTTATTATTCATCTCGATTAACTAGTGCAGATCCAAAGATAAGCGTACAAACTGAAGGTAATGTATTTGCAACGCTGAAAAATCCGTACTTAAAGGCAAGTGAATGGGGATGGCAAATAGATCCTCTTGGTTTAAGAATTACCATGAATTCTATATATGATCGTTATCAAAAACCATTATTTATTGTAGAAAATGGACTAGGTGCTGTAGATACCCCAGATGAAAATGGATATGTGGAAGATGACTATCGTATTGATTACTTAAGACAACATATTAAGGCTATGGAGGATTCGGTTAATGAAGATGGTGTAGAACTTATGGGTTATACACCTTGGGGATGTATAGATTTAGTAAGTGCTTCCACAGGGGAAATGAAGAAACGTTATGGTTTTATATATGTTGATAAAGATAATGAAGGAAAAGGGACGCTAACTAGATCTAGGAAAAAGAGTTTCTATTGGTACAAAAAGGTTATAGGAAGTAATGGCGAAGAATTATAAAATAATTAATTTACGAGGAGGAATAATTATGAAAATGAAAGACGGATTTTTATGGGGTGGAGCAACGGCAGCAAATCAATTTGAAGGTGGATGGAATAAGAATGGAAAAGGGCCAAGTACTTCGGATATAATGACTGGAGGTACACATACGGTTCCAAGACGCATCACACCTGTTTTAGAAGAAAAAACATATTATCCAAGTCATGAGGCCATTGATTTTCACGGACATTATAAAGAAGACATAAAAATGTTCGGAGAAATGGGCTTTAAGACTTTTAGGATGTCTATTGCTTGGTCAAGAATATTCCCTAAGGGTTATGAATTGGAACCAAATGAGGAAGGGCTAAAATTTTATGATGGTGTATTTGATGAATTAAGAAAAAATAATATTGAGCCATTAGTAACTATCTCTCACTACGAGATGCCTTTTGGATTAACTGAAAAATATAATGGGTGGGCATCTAGAGAGGTAACTGAGTGTTATGTAAGATATTGTGAGGTGATATTTAATAGATATAAAACTAAAGTAAAATATTGGTTGACATTTAATGAAATCAACTGTTTAACAGTACCATTTGGAGCATTTTTTGCTGGTGGAATGATAGCAGATAAAAATGAAAATACAGAGCAATTAAGATTTCAAGCTTTACATCATCAATTCGTAGCTAGTGCAAAAGCAGTAAAACTTGGACATGAAATTAATCCTAATTTCAAAATAGGATGTATGATTGCATATATGTGTAATTATCCAAATACATGTAATCCAGATGACATATTATTAGCACAAAATAAAGATCAAATAAATAATATGTTATGTGGTGATGTTCAAGTAAGAGGATACTACCCTAAATTTGCGGCACGTTATTTTGAAGAAAATAAGATTAAAATTGTAATGGAAGAAGGGGACAAAGAGATACTCAAAGAAGGATGTGTTGATTTTTACTCTTTCAGTTATTATATGTCTTCAGTTGTAAGTGCAGATCCTAGTAGTGAACAGGGTGAAGGAAATATATTTGGGGGAGTAAAAAATCCATATTTAAAAGTTTCTGACTGGGGATGGGCAATCGATCCAAAGGGGTTAAGGTGGACTTTAAATAATATTTATGACAGATATCAAATCCCAGTTATGGTAGTTGAAAATGGATTAGGTGCAGCAGATATAGTTGAAAAAGATGGAACAATAAATGATGATTATCGTATAGATTACCTAAGAGATCACATAGTTCAAATGGAGGAAGCCGTTAAAGATGGTGTTGAACTTATGGGATATACTATGTGGGGATGTATAGATTTAGTAAGTGCTTCCACAGGAGAAATGAAGAAACGTTATGGGTTTATATATGTGGATAAAGACAATGATGGAAAAGGGAATTTAGCTAGATCGAGAAAGAAGAGCTTTTATTGGTACAAAAAAGTGATAGTCAGCAATGGGGAAAAACTTTCAAATAGTTAACAGCTTCTCAAGTTAAAAGTTAAGGAAAATTTTTGGTGAGGCTAAGAAATCAAGAAAAGTTGATGCAGGTAAATTTGTTTTTACAAATTTATTTGCATCAACTCTTTACTCCTCTTTTGGAAAATCTGTAGTATTCATAAACAATTCACATATCATGTCGGTGCATTTATCCATATACAGATTCATATCTTTAATAGTATTATCATAACGGATTTTATGACACACATCTTCTGTTAATAAAAGGCAAAAATGAAGAAAAATTTCCATGTCATCCTTGCTCTTAAAAGGAATAGAGAGGGTGATAAACATCCCTTTCATTTTTTCTATTAGATAAGCATCGTGTTCATTAGAAATATTTTTAATGTCTTGGTCTAAAAGTTTTAAAGCTTCACTTTCATCATGGAAGAGTTTTGAGCAATTGTGATTTTTAAGCATTAACTTTAAGAAGGCACTAAATAAATTTTTTGCAGTATCATAATTATTTAAGGGTTCATTATTATTTATCCAAAAATTCATGCTAGGATAAAAAATATCCTTGTGGATTTTTTCTTGGACCTTAATATATATATCTTTTTTGTCTTTAAAATAAGAATAAAGAGATCCGGTAGCAACTTTTGCTTGTTTTGCGATATCTTCAGTTGTGGTATTATAATACCCTTTTTCATTAAAAATGGTAAACGCTGAATCAATAATTCTATCAACTTTTTCTAAAGCTCTCTTTTGCATGGGCTTTCGTATTTTTCTTTCCATAGTAATCACCTAATGTAATAATAAAGCAAAAAAAAGCAGAAGTCAATAACATGAAGTTCATTTCATGTTATTGACTTTTTGAAAACATGATATTATAATATGAATATGAGGTTGATTTCATATTATAATATTATACAGGAGGTTATTATGAATAGAAAAGAAAAAATCCTTGCATTTATCGCCTTAGCTATAGCATGTTTTTTGACTGTTTTAGATTCAACTATAGTAAACGTATCACTGCCAACTATGGCAAAATACTTTAATACCAATATTACTGGTATATCATGGGTAAGTACAGCATATCTGATTCCATTTTCAGCACTACTTATTAACTTTTCTAAAATAGCAGATATTTTTGGGAGAAAAAAATTGCTTTTGATTGGACTTGTAGTTTTCGGGACTGCATCAATTTGTTGTGGATTATCGACATCACTACCAATGATTATATGCTTTAGAATTGTTCAAGGAATTGGTGCAGCTATATTAACTCCATTAGCAATTCCTTTAGGTATAGAGTTATTCGGTAAAAGTGCTATGGGAAAACTTGCAATTGCCATTGGTATGATTATATCAATATCAGCAGCCTCGGGACCTGTAATTGGAGGCATTTTGAATGAAAACTTTGGATTTAAGGCTATATTTTATATTAATATACCATTTATATTAATAGCTTTAGTATTAGGAACTATATATGTAAAAGAGTGTTATGACAACACAATAGAAAAAAAGGTTGATTTTATTGGAGCTTTTTTTATTACATTTGGACTAGCAGCTCTAACTTTTTCACTTGTAAAAGGTAATGATTATGGATGGGCAAGTACAACTATAGTTACGTTAATAGCAAGCTCTGTGATATCAATCATTGCTTTTTTGATTTTTGAGAGCAAAATAAAAAGTCCAATGATAGAGTTTAATTTATTTAAAACAAAAAGTTATACTTCATCAATTATTTTAATCGGGATAATATTTTTTGCCTTAATGCCTGTATCTTATCTAATGAATTTTTATCTTGAAAACCAATTGGGCTATGCCGTAATAAAAGCTGGTTTAATATTAGGTATAACTAGTGCGGTTGCATTTTTTCTATCACCAATATTCAGTATACTTTCTAAGAAAACATCACCAAAAGTTGTTTCTTTTATTGCAGTAACTTTTGTTTCTCTAGGAAATTTAATATTCTTTTTTATGAACAGTACAAATAATATGAATATAATTTATACCGCTCTAATTTTATTAGGCATAGGGGTAGGAGCAACAACCCCATTATATCAAAGTGCATTTGAAGAAATTTCCCCGGATAAAAACGGTATGGCCTCAGGTATATTAAATAGTTTAAGACAACTTACGGCGTGCATCGCTATTGCATTAGTTGCAACTCTCAGTACCCATTTTAGTAGTATAGCAGCTACAAATACTAAAAATCAAATTATAGATAAAGTTAATAAAAATGTGGTGATTGAAGAGCAAGTAAAAGATACTATTGTCGGAAAAATCAAGGCATCAAACACTGATGGCAATTCAGCTTCTTCGACTGGGTTTTCAAAAGAATCAGTGAATAGGTTATTGCTGCAGAAAGAAAAAACAGTTTTAGCTAGCGTTCCACCTAAGATGAAATCTGTGGTAATGGCAAAATTTGATGCTCAAGAAAAAGAAATTTATAAAATTATAGATGAAGCAAAAATAATTAAAACGGATGAGAGCAATAAAGTTTACAGTAAGTGCTTTTTAATTATAGGAATAATAGCTGCATTTGGATTAATTGTTGTGCCATTTAATGAAGCAGAAGCAGAAGACAAAGACAAAGACGAAGACGAAGACGATATTGAGGATAAATCAAAAGTCACTGCGTAAATTCAGTGAATTAAAAACATAGACTTACATCAAAGATATGTAACTTTTTGATGTAAGTCTATGGTAGGTTCTAATTTTATTTTTTTAGTGGAGAAGCTTGTGAAATCGGAGTGTTAACTATTTTTTCCTTTTTCTTCTTCTTTTTTTCTTTATTTTTTGGACTTTTATCTCCCAATATAATTACCTCCTTTGATATAAAATCTTAAGGTATAATAATAGTCTCATTAGTAAATCACAATGAAAACTACCTTAAGTATAGCACACTTAAACCCATCTCAAAGGGGGAGGGAAGAATATTTTGTTTTTATACAGGTTTACGACATGAACCTGCTCGAAAATACTGATATTTATTGAGGTGTATTATTGTTGGAAATAATTACTTGCATAACTTATAGTAATAAGCTAAAATGGTGAAATGTAAACGCTATAAGGTATATTGAAATTGAAATAGCATGCTTAGTAATTATTGCGGGGATGCCTAATTAAAAATGAAGCAGGGGGAAAAACATGATAGTAAAAAATGATGATATTAAGCTTGATGATCTTGGTAAAGGCGTATCTAGGAAGATACTAGCACATGTTACAAATATGATGACCGTAGAAGTGAACTTTATTAAGGGGGCAATTGGAGAAATTCATTCCCATGAAAATGAGCAAATTGGTTATATTACAAAGGGAAGTTTCCAAGTAGATATTGATGGAAAAAAAGAAATATTAAAGGCTGGGGATACTTATTATACTGAACCTAATGTTTTGCATGGTGTTGTGGCACTTGAGGATTCAACAATATTAGATGTATTTACACCCCAAAGAGAAGATTTTCTAAAATAAATTTTTGACTAAAGATACTCATTATTATGTGTTTACACATGATAATGAGTATCTTTAGTTAATTCCCAATATTCCATTTAGTTATTGTGTTTTAAGAACTTTATGGAATTTATTACATCCAAGACTATTAATTGTAAGAGTTCATTAATAAATTAAGTATTTTTCCTTAATTTTTGTCAGTTAATATATAATTAAGGAAAGGATGTGAATTTATGTGGCTCCAAAAACTAAAAAAGAAAAAACTCCAATGTTTTTTAATTGCAATGCTTATATTTTTATCTGCGTTGATATTTTCAACCAGTTTATCACTAGTAACCTCAATTAAAGGTTATGTGAGTAAATATTATGCTAATGATAAATATTATGACTTGATTTTATATAATGCAGATGAAAGTTCCAAAAATAATATTTTGAATTGGTGTAAAAATAACACGCAAATTGACGCTGTTAAAAATTATGAGACATTTAACTCAGGGTATGATTTATATAAAAATAATGAAAATTTGAAAATTTTAAGTTATAACATAGTTCCAATAGACAATATGCAAAAGCTCCCCTTTGGACTTAACAAGGTTAAATCCCTAAATAAAAGTAAAAAACCTGGAGAAGGAGAAGTTTGGGTAAGTCAGTTGTTTGCAGAGGGATATAATGTATCACTTGGAGATGTAGTGAAATTTAAGATAAAGGGTAAAACAATAAGCTTAAAGGTAACAGCATTAATAAATGATTCAATTCAGCCATCTTCTGACGTAGGTAGCATATTTTTATATACCGATAAAGATAGTGCAGATGATTTCGCCAGCTTTAATAAACAAGAATTAATATTTATAAATCCTAAAAAAGGCGCAAAGGTTAATGATATAGAAAAAAATATAAGTTCAGCAATACATACGGGTGGACTTGAAGTGGATAAAGACCTACTCATATTATCTTCAACTATGAATACATCAATGATAGGTGGCACAGCAACATTAGCATCATTACTTATATTTGTTGCTTCAGTATTTCTTATAAGATTTATTATGTGGAATATTATCTTAAAAGAATATAAGTTCATAGGAATATATAAAGCTTTAGGGTTCAGAAATAAGGAAATACTTAAATTCTATATTGTAGGATATTCTTTGATAGCTATAGTAGGAAGTACTCTTGGAGTTTTATCTAGCATACCTATATTAAATTATACAGCCACCAAGGTTTTAAAGCATATTGGTGATTTTAATGGTATAGATATTAATTTTACTGTAATCATATTTACAGTAGTACTATTTTCACTTATTGTGATTTTGAATTTATATTTTGTAATAAGAAAAACAA
>Ga0255362_1000319_pt1 | contig 10777 bp, 1 predicted proteins | sample GFST75r2metaG_FD_186000 | JGI IMG/M metagenome (GOLD analysis project Ga0255362, IMG submission 186000)
TATCATGTATGGTGATGAAACTATAACATACAAGGAATTAGATAGTATATCAAATAAAGTGGCTAATTATTTGAAAAATCAAGGCATTAAAAGGGGATCCATTGTTGGAATAATGGTATTTCCAGGGCCTATGATGTTAATAGGTATGATTGGCATTATGAAAGCAGGTGCAGCCTATGTACCAGTAGATACTGCTTATCCTACTGAACGTATTAAATATATAATTAATAGTGCAGGTATAGAAGCTCTGCTTACTGAACATGCTTTAACTGAGCAGCTGGACGGTTTATTAAAGGAAGATTCTTCAATAAAAATTATTGTTTACCTAGACTATGGAATCATCACAAATTCAATGCAGGATTACGAGCAGGTATCCAAGGAGCAATGGACAGATATTTCACAGAGGGAACCTGAATATATTAATTTACCTGACGATTTGATGACAATTTTATATACTTCAGGATCAACAGGAAATCCCAAAGGAGTTATGCTTGGGCACAGAGGTTATATGAACAGATTGAAATGGCATCAGGATACTTTTAAGCTCAAAACAGGAGAACGTGTAGCTCAAAAAACATCTTGTTGTTTTGACATTTCTGTTTGGGAACTTTTTTGGCCTCTAATGTATGGAGGTACAGTATGTCCTGTTAGAAATGACACTGTGAAAAATCCATGGGGTTTAGCCAAATGGTTAATTGAAACAAAGATAAATATAATGCATTTTGTACCTTCATTGTTCGGTGAGTTTGTAAATGCTTTAGAGGATGATGATTACAATTTTAATGATTTAAGATGGCTAATTTTTAGTGGCGAGGCTCTTCCAATGCCTATAATTCAAAAATGGATAGACAAGCATGGTTTGTCCATAGGGCTTGCAAATCTTTATGGACCCACAGAAGCATCCATTGATGTAACTTGCCATATAATTGACAAAAGACCAGGAAATCATGGAGAAAATACCATTCCAATAGGCAAACCAATAGAAAATGTATTCATAAAAAATTTAGACGAAAATATGAATGAACTTCCTGATGGAGAAGTAGGTGAACTTTGGATTGGTGGTATTCAGATAGCAAAAGGGTACAAAAATAATGTGCAAAAAACAGAAGAAGCTTTTAAACCTAATCCATTCAAGGAAGTTCCAGGGCATTATTTATATAGAACTGGAGACTTAACAACGAGACGGTCAGATGGAAGCTATGAATATCTTGGACGAATCGACAATCAGGTAAAAATAAGGGGATTTAGAGTAGAACTTGGAGAAATTGAGGCGGTACTTGGATGCCACCCTTTTGTAAATGAAGCGGCTGTGATTGCGCTTGATTATGTTGAAGGTCAAAAACAGTTAATGGCATGGATTTCAGGAACTAAAGTAAGTGATAGTGAATTAAAAGAATTTATATCAAAGAAACTAGCTTATTATATGATCCCCCACCATTTTCAGTGGATGAATGTTTTGCCAAAAACACCTAATGGAAAGCTTGATAGAAAAGCATTGAATAAACTATCTCAAAAAAAGCTTAACATATGCGGCGGTGATGAATTGAAATCAAAGGATTTAGGAATAAATGAAATATCTCTTTCACCTGCACAAGGATTTCTAATGAGATATTTTGATTATCCATACCAGTGGACCGGATATACAAGGTTTTTATATAAGCAACCTTTGGATTATGGGATGTTTAATAAAGCACTTACTTTAGTAACAAATAGTCAGGATGTATTAAGAACTGTATTAGTTAACAAAGAAGGAAAGTGGTTGCAGAGATTTTTGACTGAGGATCAAATAGTAGAAGCAGATTTTTATGATGGATCGCATATGAATGATGATGAGAGAAATGCGGAAGTGCAAAGTCTAATTGATAAAATTATTTTGGAACTGAAAGTAGATAAGTGGCCTCTTTGGAAAGTAGTTGTCATAAAAACAAGTAATTCTAATTACGATATTTCTGTAATTGGCCATCACCTTATTTCTGATCTTATAACAAATCAACTGTTATTTAAGGAAATATGGAAAATCTATGGACAGCTAATCTTGGGAACTAAAGATGTTAAATTTGAAAAAACAAAATCATATAGGGATTTTGTTCTATATGTTAACGAAGCAAAGAAGAATAAGTCTACGGAATTTATAGATTACTATAAAAAACAATTTCCTTCAGAATTATATTCATTTAAGATTAAACAAGACTTTGATTTAGGAAATAATACCCAGGAGTCTGCTAGAATAGAAACTTATACGTTAGATAAATCTGAAACTCTAATGCTACAGACTACAGCAAAAAAATACTTTGGAACAAATTTATACCCAATTATACTTGCTCCGTTATATAAAATGTTGCAAGAAAGATACAACAAATCGTGGATAGTAGTCAGCCATAGAATGAATGGAAGAGATTTAGGTAACAATAATACATTCTTTGGTACATCAGGAAACTTTGCTATAAACTATCCACTAGGAATTACTATAGGGCACAATGAAGAATGGCACGAAACAGTTCATAAGATAACAAATGAAATGGATGATATTCCACTTAAAGGTATAAGTTATGATTTAGTTTCGGATAAATTACCACCTTATATGTATCCTGATTTAAAATTAGCTTCAATAAGAGCAAATTATTTGGGCAGCAGAGATATTCCTCAGTATGATGTATTCCAATTTTCAAGTGAGGAACGTGACAAAAGATACTCCCTCCCTAAGCAAAAAAGAATTTCATCCATTGAATTCTTTTTCTCTATAGTTAATGGTGAATTAATATTAGAAATAGAATATTCTAAAAACATGTATAATAAATCCACAATAAAGCAGCTTGGAAATGATTATATTAAATCTACCATGGAAATGATTTCTTATATAAAAAACAAAGTAAATACACAAGGATATAAAACTTTAAAGCCTTCTTTGATAACAAAGATTAACAAAACGCAGGGTAGCTTAGCAGGTAAAGTTGTAATTATAACTGGTGGAGGCAGAGGAATTGGAAGAACTATGGCTATTGAAATGGCTAAAGAAGAGGCTGAAATAGTTATTATATCCAGAACAATTGGCGAACTTAAAGAAGTAGAACTTGAGATTCAAAAAATGGGGGGGAAAGTATTACTTATAACAGCGGATATAAGTGATTATAATGCAGTTAAGGGAGCAATAAACAAAATTCTTTCTGTATTTGGAAAGATAGATGTGCTTGTAAATAATGCGGGAATAACAAAATTGGAGCCTTTTACGGATACTAAAGAGGCTGAATGGAGGAGGATAGTTGAGGTTAATCTATTCGGAACATATAATATGTGTCATTTAGTTGTTCCTCATTTTGTTAATCAAAAGGCAGGGAAGATTATTAATCTAGGATCTGATTCATCATTTATTGGATATCCTTTAATGAGTGGATATTCAGCATCTAAACATGCAATAATAGGTTTTACCAAATCATTAGCTGAAGAACTTAAATCTAGTAACATTCAGGTCAATGCAATTTGTCCCGCTTTTGTAGATACAAATATGGCACCTAGTGGATTAAGAAAGAATGCTATGCCACCTGAAAAAGTGGCTGATTTAGCTATATTCTTATCAACAGACAAATCGGATTATATAACTGGAGAAGCAATTAAAATATTCGGAAAACAGGATATGTATTGGTTCGGATCTCAGCAGATACCAGTTATTAAAGCTGCACTTAATAAAAGGTAGAGAGGTAGTTGGTAATTATGGCATTAAAACAAAAAATACATTTGTTATTTTCAGATAACAAATGGGTTCTTTATTTAATCGGATTACTCATTGGTATTTCTATGGGGATTATTAATCCCCTTGCCTCTACTCACTTGGAAAAGAGTAATACTTCGAATTTATGGATTGGAACAATTTCTTCTTCTTTTTTCTTCGCCATGTCAATAGGTTCAATTTGTATTGATAAGAAGATGAGAAATAAGAATATTAAAGGGATTATATTAGTAGGCTCAGTACTTGCTGCAATGGCCTGCGGTATTTTTCCCTTAGTTTCAAATTTATTTATTTTGCTTTTATTAATGATGATCATGGGATTTTTCATAAGTCTTAGTATAGTTGGAGTTCAGACAATGCTTCAGGCCTTAACAGAGGAGCGTACAAGAGGAATAATCAGTGGATTATACTCATTTTATTTTGCAATAGGTTTTGTATTCAGCGCTGTTATAGGACCTAAGCTTTATATATATAAGCCTTGGCTTCCGTTTATTATTCCGACAGTTACCCTAATATTGTGTCCAGTTATTATAAACCTTAATTTTCATGAAACAGTAATATTCTCTCAAAAATCAAAGGCAAATGTATTAAAAAAGGTATCAATAGGACTTAAAGGAGCATTTTTATATGGTTTTACAGAAACCACACTAGTAACCCTCTATCCCATTTTTCTTATACATGAAAAATATAATTTATCAAATATTGGATATGCTTTGGGAATATTTGTAGTGGGGAGTATCGTAGGTACAATACCTATGACATATATTTCAGATAAGTTTGGGCGTGAGAAAACTTTAATAATTATGATTAGTATATCTATATTTACAGCTTTGGGAATCACAATTTTCAGCAGTTTTGTTTTAAAATTAATTTTTTCATTTTTATCCGGTGTTGTAATTGGACCTATATATCCATTAGCACTGGCAGTTTCAGTTCAAAAGCTAAGTAGAGAAGAAATCCCATGGGGAACTTCATTATTTACTTCATTTTATGGGATTGGGTCCACTGTAGGACCACTCATCTCATCAGTAGCTATGAGTTTGTTTGGTGATAATTATATTTTTAGTGTATGTTTATTAATTTTTGTTATGTTTCTTTTTACAACCATTGTAAAAAGAGCGAAATACGGGGCAAAGCCAACTTTTTAAATATGATTAAGGAGATGCACAGATGGATAGTAAAAAGAAAATTAAAGCTAAAAAAGACATAAAAATGTCAATTTCCTGTGGAAAACCTATAACAGGAAGGTTTACTAGTAAAATCAATATAGGTAACCTGTTAATAGAAGCTTCTAAAAATCAAAAGGATAAAGGAATATTGTTTATTCAGAATAATGATACTGAGATTTTATTAACCTATGAAAAAATACTTGAAAAAGCTGTTTATTGTCTAGGGAAACTACAAGAAAATGGTTTGAAACAAGGTGATTTTGCGATTATTTCATTTCAAAATAATATTGATTTTGTTGTTGGTTTCTGGGCTTGCATACTAGGAGGAATAATACCCGCACCTATTACTCCACCCTCATCATTTAAGGGAAAAAATGCTTCTTTAGAAAAACTTATAAATGTTTGGAATACACTTGGTAAGCCCGTAATAATAAATGACGCTGCTATGATTAATAATATGAAAAATAATGATGTATATACGGATTGTAAAAATATGAATATGCTTGACATATCAATTTTAAGGCAAAGTACAATAAAAGGTTCAATAAATCTGTCAGAATCTGAAAAACCCGCTATTATACAATTCAGCTCTGGAAGTACAAGTACCCCTAAAGGCGTAATTTTAACGCATAAAAATCTATTGACCAATATAGAAGGAATTATTGAAAGTGCTGGTTTTACAAAAGAGGATAGATTTCTTTCATGGATGCCTTATTATCATGACATGGGGCTAATCGGTACTCATATGACATTGATTGCGGCAGGTATGTACCAGATAAACATGCATCCAGTAAAGTTTGTAAAAAGACCAACACTTTGGTTTGATTTAATTTCCCAGCATAAGATTACTGTAACAGCTAGTCCTAATTTTGGATATAGATTACTGCTTAAAAAGCTTACAGATAAACATCTTGAAGATTGGGATTTGAGCTCATTAAGATTGATATTTAATGGTGCAGAGCCTATTTCGGTACCTTTAGTTAAAGAATTTATGGAGAAATTGGCTGTAAGTAAGTTACATGAAACAAGTATGTTTATGGTGTATGGAATGGCAGAAGCCTGTTTAGCGGTTACGTTTCCAGCGCTAAGAACTAAGCCCGAAAGTCATTACATTAGCAGAAGTGGTATTATAAACAATTCAATAGCTGAAGAAGTTAATGAAAGTGATTTTAATTCTATTGAAGTGGCTAATGAAGGATATCCTGTGCATGGGGTTCAAGTTCGCATAGTAGATCAGCAAGGGCAAATAGTTCCAGAGAAAAAATTAGGAGAGATTCAAATAAAAGGTGATAATGTTACCTCTGGTTACATTAATAACGCTGAAGCAACTACTGTATCATTTCAAGACGGTTGGCTAAAAACTGGGGATACTGGATATATGACTGATGGGAAATTATGTGTAACAGGTCGTATTAAGGATATAATTTTTGTAAATGGACAAAATTTCTTTGCCTATGATATAGAGTTTAAATTAGAAGAAATCCAGGGAGTAGAACCTGGGAAAATTGTAGTATGTGGGTGGCATGATGAGAAGGAAGGAAGAGAAAAGGTTGCTATATTTTCTGTACTTCGCATTAATAAAGAAAATATAAAAAGCTTTTATGCAAGTATACTTAGTAAAATAAATGAAACTTTTGGTATTCCAATTGAATATGTTGTATTAATTAAATCTATTCCTAAAACCACTAGTGGTAAAGTTCAACGTTTTAAGCTAGTACAATCTCTCTTAAATAAAGAATATGATGATAAAATATTAACCTCAGACGAACTGATGCAGAATATTGAGGAAAAACATGAGAAAGAAGAATCAACGAAGTGTTTAACACTAGGAGAAAATGCGGATAAGATACGAAATATTTGGGGAAAAGTACTAGAAAGGTCCATAGAAAGTATAGGATATAATCAATCATTTTTATCATTAGGTGGAACGTCAATAAAAGCAGTTCAAGTTTTGGGTATGCTTGAAGATGAATTTAAATTAACTTTAAGTCATGAGATACTTATTAATTGTGAAACTATAAATGATATGGAAGAATATCTTAGAAATCTACCTCAAGATAAAGAAAATATTGCCACAAAAATTAGCCCATGTTCCATGGATAAAGATGACGATATAGCTGTAATAGAAATGTCATGCCGATTCCCTGATGCATCAAGTCCAGAAGCATTTTGGAATAATCTTGTGAATGGCAAGTGTAGCATTAGTAATATACCAGAAGATAGATGGGACATAAATCAATACTATAGCAAAAATATAGACAACACAAAAACAAATTGTCACGCAGGTGGTTTTATTGATAACCCATTGGATTTTGACGCTGAACTCTTTAATATATCTGATGAAGAAGCCGCGGTTATGGATCCTCAGCAGCGAATAATCTTGGAGTTGACATTTGAAATATTGGAAAGAGCGGGATATTCTAAGGAAAAAATAAGTGGTAGGAGTTTGGCACTTTTTATTGGTGCCAGTACAAATGCCTATAATGAATATCATTTAAATACTTTAAATATGTCAAATTTGAAAAGTTTTGATAGTTTTACATCTCTTACAAAAGAGAGCCAAGAGTCAATTCTCAAAGAATGGAAGAATAAGCTTGGTGTAACGGGGTCTCATCCAAATTTACTTGTGGACAATATTCTTAATATGATTGCTGCTAGAACCTCTCAAGAATTTAATTTAAAAGGACCTAGTATAGTGGTTGATACTGCTTGTTCTTCTTCAATAGTAACTATTCATTTGGCATGTGAATCTTTGCGAAGAGGAGAATGTGAATTAGCTTTAGCAGGAGGAATTAATCTTTTGCTTACTCCTACACCATACATTTACCTTAGTAATGCAGGTACATTATCTTCAAGTGGATTACCAAGGGTTTTTGACTCTCAGGCTGATGGTCTTGTTCCAGGAGAAGGCGCAGGTCTAGTTTTACTAAAACCACTTAAAAAAGCCTTAGAAGATAAAGATAAAATTCTTGCAGTTATTAAAGCCAGTGCAATAAATAATGACGGACATTCTATAGGTGTTATGGCACCTAATCCTGATGGTCAACGTGAAGTAATTGAATCATTGTATCTAAATAGTGGTATTAATCCTAAGGAAATACAATATGTAGAAGCACATGGTACTGGTACAAAAATAGGAGATCCAAGTGAAGTTAGAGCCTTAAATAGTGCGTTTAAAAGATGGGAACCTAAAGCAAATTCCATAGCAATAGGGTCAGTCAAGGCAAATATTGGACATCTTCTTAGTAGTGCTGGTATAGCTAGTTTCATTAAGGTGGTGCTAGCTCTAAACAATAAAATTATGCCTCCCAATGTTAATTTAAGTGAACTTAATCCTTCGATTAAATTCCATAAAACTCCTTTTTATACTATTCAAGAAGCAAAAAAATGGGAGGTAAGCCAGGACCTATCTAGGAGAGCCTCAGTGAATTCCTTTGGATTTGGTGGTACTAATTGTCATATGGTTATTGAAGAGGCTCCAGAGCTTACTAAAATACCTGCCGTTAAAGAATATGAAAGAACTAAACATGTTATAGGTATTTCAGCAAATACAAGAAAATCATTAGGGCTAAAAATCAATAATCTAGTTGAATATCTTAAAAATAATAAGGAAAATAGATTAGGAGATATATGTTACACGGAGAATGTTTCAAAGACGCTTTTTAAATACCGTTGTAGCGTGATGGCCAATTCTACTATGGATTTACTAAATAAACTTCAAGAAATTAAAATAGATAATATAGATGGTGGAGCTTCACATAAAATAGCCCTAATGTTTACGGGACAAGGATCTCAATATGTTGGTATGGGAAGAGAATTATATGAGAAACTACCTGTTTTCAAAGGATACGTTGATGAATGTTCTGAAGCATTTTATCCTTATCTTAAAGAGAAGCTAACTGACTTGATTTATAGTGATAGTGCAGATGAAAAAATTCTTGCGAAAACCAATGTTACGCAACCGGTGGTTTTTGCTATGGATTATGCTTTCGGAAAGCTTTTTATAGACTCAGGGGTTAAGCCTTCTTATATGCTTGGTCATAGTATTGGTGAATGGTCAGCAGCTTGTCTCTCAGGCGTAGTAAGTTTGGAGGATGCAGCGAAAATAGTGGTTGCCAGAGGTAAACTCATGGAGGAAGTACAATCTTCAGGTAGCATGTGTGCGGTATTTACTTCTAGAGAAAAACTAGAAAAGTTACTAAAGACTTTTCAAGGTAAGGTTTGGATAGCTGCATATAATGGAACTCACCAAGTTATATCAGGGCAATCAGAGGAAATAGAAAAATTCTGTGGAATACTCTTAAAAGAAGGAATAGGACTAAAAAAACTAAGGGTTTCTCAGGCTTTTCATACACCACTTATGAATCCGATTTTAGATGAGTTTAGGCTGGTACTTAAGGGGATAACTTTTAGTGAACCTAAAATACCTATAGTGTCCAATGTCACAGGGGAAATAATGAGTAAAACTTTTGACACTGAATATTGGATAAAGCATATTCTTTCACCTGTAAAGTTTGAGCAGAGTATAGAATATTTATCGGATAGATCTGTAGATATTTTCATAGAGTGTGGAGCAGATAGAGTATTATCAAGGATGGCAAGTGGTATTAAAACTACTAATTTTAAAACCATTTTGCTATCATCAGACCATAAAATTGATTCCTTTGATATATGTTTAGAAACACTAGGTTCACTTTTTTCTTTAGGGATTAACATAAACTTTGAAAATTTTGAAAAGGGTATTTATTATGATAAAGTTCCATTACCATTATATCCATTCCAAAGGAAAACATATAAACCTGATTTCGGAAGTCTTAATGTTAAGGTTCCAGATAGCTGGTTTTATAAATGGAATTGGATAGCTGAAAATGATAAACATTTAAATCCACTTTCATCAGGAAATATAGTAATATTTGATGATGAAAGTGGTGTTGCAGAACAATTTGATTCCATATTTGATTCATCCAAAAACAAAAGTTATTTGATAAAATCGGGTATGGAATATAATTATGATGGAAATAGAACTTTTACAATTAATCCAGAGATAGAGAGCCATTATATTGAAGTTTTTAGAAATATTCAAGTACCTATAGTAGCAGTAATACATCTTTGGAATTTGAGGCGTGAGGGTAACAAAACACAATTTGTTTTTGATCATAGAGTAATGCATGAAGATATTTATAGCATATTATGCATTGGAAAGGCATTATCAAAACTTAAAGCAGGAAACATAAAGTTATTGCTAGCTACTAGCAGTGCAATATCTTTATATGAAGATACTAAAATTATTAATCCCCATCAATCTATTGCTATTAGTCTAACACTCACATTAGATCAAGAGAATGCTTTTATAAATTCGTATTGTATTGATATAGATAAAAAAGAATATAAATCTAATGGAAAAATCGCTGAAATTTTATTTGATGAGATGGTAAGTGAAATAAATAGTGAAGGTATAGTGGCTATTAGAAATGGACTAAGGTATGTAAGAGGTTTAGTAAATACGGTTAAATTGCAGCAATCTTCAAAGATTCAATTTGGTGATGGTGAAACTTATTTGATTACTGGAGGTGGAAGTGAAGTAGGTGGTAAAATTGCTGAAGAACTGGCAAATAAAGCCAAAATCAACTTAGTTCTAACAGGACGTAAAAAATTGCCTTTAAGGTCTGAATGGGATAAAGAAATATCTAACAATACTAGATTAGCTAAAAGGATTAAGTTGATTTTAAAGCTTGAAGAGCTTGGATCAAATGTTGACTATGAAGTGGTGGATGTGACAAGAGTTGATGAAATGAAGGCTCTAATAATAAGAGTTAATAATTTATATGGATCCATTCATGGGGTAATTCATGCAGCTGGAATATGGGATTCTTATACCTTCAAA
>Ga0255362_1000320_pt1 | contig 10763 bp, 15 predicted proteins | sample GFST75r2metaG_FD_186000 | JGI IMG/M metagenome (GOLD analysis project Ga0255362, IMG submission 186000)
AAATATTTCGGGAGCATACCAGTTGCTAAAGAAGAATTATTATGATATGGATGAAGTTCGTGGAATGATTTCATGGTTAACAAATAGATTGGAAAAACTTTGTAATAGTGAGACATCAATAATGCATAAATACGTTAAATAATGTATAGGTAACTTAATTCGCAGTTTTCGTATCATGCGTTACAAGGGTATAATTTTATATTAATTGATATAGTAGTAATTAAATTGGGGGATAAAATTTTGATAGGACTAAAGGATGGAGAAGCAAGATTAGAACCACATTCAAACCAATGGAGTGAAATTGCTAAAGATACAATGAACAAGCTAAAAAATATTTTGGGAAATATAGCAGTTGATATTCAACATGTTGGAAGTACATCAATTGTTGACTTAATGGCAAAACCAATTATCGATATAGAAGTTGGGGTAAATTCTATTCAAGATGTTATTTATCTAATCCCTTTATTGAAAGATAATGGCTTTATCTACAGACCGCGGACGGCTAGTGAAGAACATATACTATTTGCTTGCAGAGATTTTTCTAATAGTATGGACACACATTATATTCATGTTGTTATTTATGGTAATACTGAATGGAACAATAATATCAAATTTAGAGATGTTCTTAATGAAAACGCTGATATTAGAAAAGAGTATCAGGACTTAAAACTACAGTTAGCCAATGAATATCCTATAGATAGAGTAACATATACGAATATGAAAGCTGAATTTATACAAAATATTATGAATGAATAATTTGAATAAAGTTAACTTGAAAGGAGATCTTGTTTTAATGAAAACATACATTTCTCAGCCCAAAGGTAGTATGAGTTGCGGTGCATATTCAATTGCTTATTATTTATGGGAAAGCAACAAAGCTCAAAGTATAAATGATAGAACTTTTATTGACAATATTTATATAAAAATTCAAATTGGTACAAATAATATGGGTATCAATGAAACTTGTTCAAATCCAGAAAAAATGTCTAAGGAATTAAGAGATAATTGGCATACACATTCATATATGAGTATATTATCAAGCAGCCCACTTATGCCACTTGCAAAGGGGTTTAACATTCATTGTGTAAATATAGATGCTGTTGATAAAGTTAAGTCAGGTGCTAATAAATATGCAATTATTTTATGTGGTATGGAAAATTCCGCTAGAGCATTACATTACATACTTATAAAATATGAAAATAATACATTGAAAATGTTAAATTCATCAGCTATATATGGTAATGGTATTGATAATGTGGTTTGGGAAAATTTCATTATGAAAGGCAATGGAAAACTTACATTAGAGAGGAATTCTGCATACCAATATACAGGAGCGGGAATTCTTATAAAATAAAATGAGAATAGTGAACAATCTTCTTATAATTGGACTATTATCAATGTGGTAGATATTTTAAAAGAGGCGATAACAGATGGATAATCTTGGTACAAAGAGATTAATAACGGAACGACTTATTTTGAGAAAATTTATAGATAATGATGCAAATGATATGTTTACAAATTGGGCCAGTGATAGTGAAGTTACAAAATTTCTAAGCTGGAAGGAACATGACAATATAAAAGTAACACACGATTATATAGCGTCACTCAATGAACAATATCAAAGCCCTCAGACATATATCTGGGGAATTGAATTAAAAAAAATTGGACAGGTAATTGGTTCCATAAGTGCAACATGTAGTCAAGAAGCTGAAAGTGTTCATATTAGTTATTGTATTGGCAGACATTGGTGGAATCAAAAGATAACAAGAGAGGCACTAAGTGCATTGATAGAATTTTTCATGGAAGAAGTAGGCGTAAATAGAATTGAATCCTGTAACGTGGCACGGAATGTCAGTGCTGCAAAGGTATTGCGTGGGTGTGGATTTCAGGTAGAAGGTACATTCCGTCAGTCTTATTTAAGTAAGCAGGGTATCAGTGATATTACATGGTATGCTATAGTTCGGGAAGATATTCTACGAAAAAAGTCTATGGAGGAGAAACATCTTACCATTGATAACTTGTATATAACTAACTATAGAGAGACAGGAGGCATGCCTTTAAGAAACATTATGTGTCTTCCAAAAGAAGAAGCTTACCAGGTAGCAAAACAACTATCAGAAAAAACAACTGCCCGCAATAACCGATATGGCAATTATTTTGAACAGTTCTATCAAAAAAGACTACGAACAGAAGAATGGCTATATAATCAATTCATAAAAAATGGTGGAAAACCAGAAACAAAACATCCTATTTACTTTGTATTATGTGAAAGTAAAAGTTTCCAAAATTTTTTTGGAAATGAAGAGCAGATTAAAATCCCTTTGAAGGATATATCTAATGAACATATCAGCTTTACACCAAGAGATAGTATGCATATTAAAGATATGGGAATAACCGAAGGCACAGTGTGGAATAAAAATGCTTTTTTGAATATGATATGTGATTCAGGTAAAAGTGTAAGTGATTTTATCTTAAACATGCCATCAATGTTTGGGAGACCAGGTAGTTATATTGAAGTCCAGTTATGGAGTGATAAATATATAAAACATCTGTTATAAAAAGTTAGAAGAGATAATTTAATTCGAATCATTAATATATTGTAACGCATGGTAAAAAATGAAAAGTAAAGTTTGTAAATATTTTGTTTCAGAGGTAAATTATGGAGGGCAATTCAGTATTTTGGAGTGCCTTAGATGAGATTGTAAGTAATTCGGAAATTGTCATTGATAGACCCAAAGGTACAAGACATCCACAATACCATGATATGCTATATGAAGTTGATTATGGCTATTTAAAGGGTACAACATCTATGGATGGTGGTGGCATTGATGTTTGGAAGGGTACAGATGCCAAGCAAGGAGTAGATGCCATTATTTGTATTGTAGATTTGCTAAAAAGGGATTCAGAGATAAAAATTTTAATTGGATGTACTGAGATTGAAAAAGAAAAGATTTATCATTTACATAATGATTCAGAATATATGAAAGGCGTTTTAATACGAAGAAAATAAGCCGAAATATGTAGTTGTATTAATCATATAAAATGAAAACATCAGATGGGAATATACTTATTGTTTCTTATGGAGATACATTAAATTAAATATAATTCAATATATATTAGATGTTTAAAAATTTATTCCTTAATTTGTAATATAGTTCTACTAGAATTTAAATAATTAGTTGAAATGGGAAATTAAATAATATAACTGGTGGTGAGATTATGTTAATAAATCATTTGGGAAAATGTCCTATTATTGATGCAAGTACATTTATAGCACCTAATGCCACAATATGTGGTGATGTTAAAATTGGTAAAAACACAAGAATCATGTATGGTGCTACAGTAATTGCCGAAGGTGGGACTATAGAAATTGGTGATAATTGTGTAGTATTAGAAAATGCAGTTTTGAGAAGTACGGTAAAACACTCCTTGAAAATTTGTAATGAAGTACTAATTGGACCCAACGCTCATGTGGTGGGATGTACAGTTGAGGATAGAGTATTTATTGCTACAGGAGCATCTATATTCCATGGGGCAAAGTTATGCAAAGGTTCAGAAGTTAGAATAAATGGAGTTGTTCATATAAAAACAATTCTTCCAGAAAATGAATTTGTCCCTATAGGCTCTATTGCTATTGGTAATCCAGCTAAAATTTTACCATGTGAAAGACATGATGAAATTTGGGAGACGCAAAAACCTTTGAATTTTCCTAAATATGTTTATGGTGTGGATAGGGAATATGAGGAAAATACTATGCATAAAATTATGGAAATGATGACAAAGGCTTTAGAAACACATAAAGGTGATACAGTAATTTAAAAAGAAAGAGTTTTTGAGGTGATAATAATGGCAAATGAACTTAAGGTAATTAGTGATAAAGAACTAGGAGAAATAATAGATACATTGACCAATGATTATGGAATGAGCACAGAATGTCTATCACATTTGTTGGGAGTAAAAATTGATGGACACAAGTTTAAAGTACCAACAGAGTTTGCAGAGCATTGTTCTTTTATGGATATAATACTGATGTTAGACACTATTTCAAAGGATGAACCAGATTTAAGGGTTAAGGCATTTTTAGAAGTTTTAATTCAAGTACATAAGATTAGTGCTGATACCATTGCCAAATTTGCAAAAATACCAACGCAGTATGTTTTAGATTTTCTCAACGATAGTAGCACAGTGCCAATTGAGATAAAATATAAGCTTGTATCAGTCATAATGGTATTAAGATTTATTTTTAAGACTGTTGAGCCTAAAATATAATAAATGTTATATTAAGATTATATATGGCTAAAAAATCATAGGTGAGATTATCTCAATTGTAAGAAAATTTCATTATCCAAGCTAATGGAAAGCTTAAATTAGAGAAGAATTCTGCATACCAATATACAGGAGCAGGAATTCTTATAGAGTAGTTTTGTAGTCAATGAGAAGATTTTAGAGTTGAAACAATTAATCAAATTTGGAGTTGGAACAGAAAATTATAAAATATACAATCTTTGTATATTTTCGAATAATCGTAAGATATGGCGAACTAATGTTACTTTTAAGGCAATTATTATGGTATTGAAAGGATTGATAAAAATGAGAGATATATCTAAAACAATAGGAGGCTTAATTGATAAGGCGAGTAATTCAATTATAAGCTCTGTTGATAGCGAAGGTTTTCCAAATACAAAAGCCATGCTTCCCCCACGAAAACGAGATGGTATAAAATATATATACTTTTCAACTAATACTTCATCTATGAAAGTTAAACAGTACATAAATAATTTAAAAGCCTGTGTATATTTTTATGATAAAAGATTTTTTAGAGGTGTAATGTTAAAAGGTACAATGGAAGTTTTACAGGACACTCAATCAAAAGAAATGATATGGAACGATGGGGATGAAATGTATTACACTAAAGGAGTTACCGACCCAGACTATTGTGTTCTTAAATTCACAGCACAAAATGGCAGATTTTATAGCAATTTTAAATCTGAAGATTTTGAAGTTACTTATTAATCAATCATGTCTCAAGAGTAAATTATGATACAGTAGTAATCAATTGCGATCGACTTAAGTAGGAGGTTATAATGAAGATAATATCATTGGTTAGCAGCTATAGAATAAATGGTAACACAAACAGGGCTGTTTCACTGAATAATATGACAAAATGTTGTGCAACTGTAATTAAAAGGAGGACAAGAATGAAGAAAAGAAAAATTTTTACGTTATCAACATTAGCATTTTCCATGGGCATAGTTTTCGGTTTTTTGATTTCACCAGCTAAAAATGGTTTTGGTAATAATGCTGGAAATACAACAAATAATTATTATGATAAAAAGCATTTAACAACTGATGAATCTATTGATGAATCACAATCTTCTCATATTGTTGAACAATGGTAAATAACTGCGAACGGAAGATTATTTATATTAATGGAGGTTTAGATGATGGACTTGAAGTCAGGGATTTCTGAAATTATTGGTATTAAAGCTGATGATATACCAGCTTCAATGGAATACAGGATAATAGAATCCATAAAAGAAGCTGGGTATGAGAGACAGCTTATTGAGTATAACTCCAATGGAGATACAGTCATTGCCTTTCTTTTAATTCCCGAAGTTCTTAATAATAATCCTGCAATACTAATAAATCACCAGCATAACAGCGAGCGTCATTTAGGGAAAAGTGAGGTATGTGGATTAGCTGGTAATCCCTTGCAGGCTTTTGGACCACAATTAGCGAGAAAGGGATTTGTTGTTTTAGCACCTGACTCGATATGCTTTGAAGAGAGACGGAAAAATGCGCAGGGGATAGTACCTCTACCAGGCGATGAGGATTTTTTTCAACATTTAAATGAAATGTGTTACCGTATCTTAAAGGGTGATAATCTGATGAAAAAAGTACTGCTTGACGCTATGAATGGAGTAACTTTACTGTCTGAACTTACTTTTACTGATAATAAAAAAATTGGCACACTGGGGCATTCTTATGGTGGAAATACCGTGCTATTCCTGTCTGCATTAGATGAACGGATTTGTTTTAGCTGTGCAAGTGGAAGCGCATGCACCTATGAGAACCGAATGCTAAATGATGTAGGTATTGAACTGGCAAGTGTGATTCCGTGTTTCAACAAAAGCTATGATATATTTGATTTAGTACACTGTATTGCTCCAAGACCGTTATTGATTGTCTCTGCGGATGAAGACAAATACTCGAGGGATGCAGACTTTATTGTTGAACAAGCTCGTCCATCATATGCAAAATATGGAGCTGATAATAAATTATGTCATAAGAGATATAATGGTGGACATGGACTGACAAAAGAGCGGTTTGATTATATCATCGAATGGTTGTGTATGATTGCCAAATACACCACATTATAAGCATTATATGAAGATATTTTACTTCACATTTTTCGTAAACTAGGTCACAAAGGAATACTCAAATAGTAATTTTGATATATATGCAAGAAACGGATTTGAAGATGAAAAAGAAGATACAGTGAAGGAGAAATGAAAAATGAAAATTATCCCACAAAATATCAATACACCTGATGCTCTTATTTTATTGAATGAATTATCTGCGACTTTAGAATCTATAACGGGTGACAGCGGAAATAATTCTTTTAATCCAAATGATTTTTGTGTTTCTCGTTCTTTATTTCTAATAGCATATGATGAAGATGGAGAAGCAGTAGGTTGTGGTGGTATACGCCCGATTGATGAAAATATCGCTGAAGTCAAAAGATTGTATGCTAAGATCCCAAAAATGGGTATAGGAACTGAGGTTCTACTTTATTTAGAAACACAGGCACGAAAAATGGGATACCATGTTCTTTGGCTTGAAACAAGATTGATAAATAAACAAGCAGTATCATTCTATGAGAATAAGGGCTATTATAACATACCAAACTATGGAAAATACATCAATAATCCTAAAGCAATTTGTTTTGAAAAGAAAATAAATTAGGTTGTAATACTTATATACTATGAACTAATTTAAAAATACGCATCAAGATTTTAGCGTATTTAGATGCTGTCACAGATGACATGCTATATGGGATACTTATATTTGAGGAAATGATATTTAGAGGTTTTCATATTCAAAATGAAATTAATACTCTCTTTGATACTACATCTGTTACCAAGGTCTTTACTGCAACAGCAATTTTGCTTCTAATAGAAAGAGGATTGTTACATTTTGATGATAAAATTACAGATATTATAGACCTTACAGGAACTGCAATTTTAGCAGATGTAAGTATTTACAATTTACTTACTCATACTTCTGGAATTGCTGATGATGCAGACGAAGAAGCAGGCGAAAATTACTCTGATTTATTTATAAATAAACCAAATTATTCTATGCGAAATACCAATGATTTTCTTTCTCAATTTGCATTTAAACAACCCATCTTTAAGGCTGGCACTGATGTGAGATATAACAATTGTGCTTTTATTTTATTAGGTTTAGCTATAGAAAAAATAACGGGACAGAATTATCGAAGTTTTGTCACAGATAATATCTTCATGCCTTTAGGGATGTTAAATACAAAATTTTGTGCCATGGATGGAGTGAATGAAAATACAGCAGAAGGATATATTGCTTGCTATGATAAAAATAAAAACTTTACTAAATGGAAGAAAAATATATACTCTTATCCACCTATAGGATGTCCGGATAGTGGGGTTTATACAACTGTACATAATCTTGATATTTTTATCCGAAAGCTTAAAGGGACTATTTTATTAAATGCAGAATATACAGATATGATATTTTCACCTCATTGTGAATTTGCAAAGCCATTTAAAAAATGGAGACCTGCACCTAATGCAACAATAAGAACTGGATATGCCTTTGAATTTTTAGAAAATGATGGTGACATTTTTTGCATGCGTAAAGACGGTTTAAATGATGGAGTAGGTGCAATGCTTTCATATTATCCAACTATGGATACAACAATTATAATTCTATGCAATCAAGATTGCGATATATGGCAGATGCACAGAGAAATTCAAACTATAATATATAGAGAGGATAAAGACTATGGAATATGAAATTGTACATTTACCAAAAGAAAAATGGAAGGGAACTATAATTCCAATAAAGTATAAAATAGATAAGTTATATGAAGACTACTTAGAGAATGCATATGCTTGGGGAGTGTTAGTTAATGATGAATTAGTTGCTGCAATTGAAACTGATGAAGAATTATTGTCTAATGGTCTAAGAATTACAGAACTTTGGGTAGCAGAAAAATATCAAAAGCAAGGAATAGGTCATGGGTTAATTGAAATGGCAAAGGAACAAGCAAGAAGAGAACGTCGTCGGACTATTATACTAGAAACCCAATCTTGTAATGTTAATGCAGTAGATTTTTATCAGCATGAAGGATTTAGCTTGATTGGTATGGATACTTGTTGCTACAAGAACGATGATTTACAAAGAAAAGAAGTACGGTTAGAATTTGGGTGGTTTCCTGAAGAAAAGAAAAAATTAAATCATGAAGAAATAGAAGTTAGAATGGAAACAAAGGATGATTGGTACTATGTCGAGTTAATGACGCAACATGCATTTTGGAATAAACATCATCTTGGATGTGACGAACATTACCTTGTGCATAAATTACGTCAAGATAAAGACTATATTAGAGAGCTAAGCCAAGTAGCAGTAAAGGATGGAGATGTAATAGGATGTATAATGTATTCAAAGGCACTAGTTGTTGATGGTGCACATACACATGAAATTATAACCTTTGGACCTCTTTGCGTAGATCCTAAATGGCAAAGATGTGGAGTTGGTGAGCTGTTATTAAGGGAAACAATGAAATTAGCTGCAAATAAAGGGTATAAAGGTATCGTGATTTTTGGAGAACCAGATTATTATCCTCGAATAGGATTTAAAACATGTGACAACTTCAAGATTACAACTGCTGAGGGTAAAAACTTTGATGCATTTATGGGAATTGAATTATCAGAAGGTAGTATGAAAGGCATAAAGGGAAAATTCTATGAATCGGAAGTTTTTGAAAATCTGCCAAAGGAAGAGGTAGAAGAATATAATAAAAAATTTCCACAACTGCAAAAATTAAGATTTCCGGGACAATGGGACTAATTGAATATTTGATATATGCACCTGATACAATGGGACATCCTGGCAAAAGTGCCCAAACTGTTTTGTGTGCTAAGAATTTAGAATATGGTGAATGGGCATCTGATGTAATTGATGAACTGGGATTTGAGCAAATGGTTTGTATTGGTGGTTCCTATGGTGGCGGAATTTTAGTAAAGTTAATGTGCGTTTCTCCAAAAAAAAATGGTTTAAAAAAGCTATTTTACCTATGTAAATGAATAATTTGAATAAAGTTAACTTGAAAGGAAATCTTGTTTTAATGAATAGAAAATTAAAAGCTTAACAATGGTAGAGGATTTGCGAATAAAAGATTATTTATATATTAGGAGGTGGAATTATGCCAATAATCAAAGGGTTGGAATGGACGTTTAACACAGAAGCCGTAAAGTATGAAAAAATGCGACCAGGATATGTTTCGGAGCTATACGAAGATATTTTTAAGTATATCCCAATTAATGAATACAGTAATGTTGTCGAAATTGGTATTGGTGGAGGACAAGCAACACTACCAATTTTAAAAAAAGGGTGTAAGTTAACTGCTGTAGAATATGGCGAAAATTTGGCTGAATTATGTCGTCAAAAATTCAAGGAGTTCCCTAAATTTTCAGCAGTAACGGCAAAATTTGAAGATTTTGTGTGTGACAATAATTTATGTGAATTAATTTATTCTGCATCTTCGTTTCACTGGATACCAGAAGAAAATGGATACAAAAAGGTTTATGAAATACTAAAAAGTGGTGGTGTCTTTGCTCGTTTCGCTAACCATCCATATAAGGATAAAGGCAGAGAAAAAATTCACGAGGCATTCCAAAAAATATATTCTGTATATATGCCTGATTCGCTTGGTCCTAATGAGTACAGTGAGGATGATGCAAAAAAGCGTGCAGATATAGCACTGAAATATGGATTTGTTGATATAAGCTATAAATTATATCATAGAACAAGGTCTTTTAGTGCAAAAGAATACATAACACTTCTCGGTACTTATTCCGACCATATTGCGATTGAACAGAATACTAGAAAAAAATTATTTTCAGAAATTGAAGAAGCTATTGATAATCTAGGTGGTCAAATCACAATATATGATACCATTGATTTACAGCTTGCGAGAAAACCTTAACTATCTGCCATATGTAATCTTAAACTGTTTAGTTCACATCCTTCTAAAACCACGTCACAACGGTAAAAAATACGTAGTTAAGAGTAGTTATATATAACAGGAGGGTATGAGCTACAATGAACAAGTAAGAGGTTTATGGAGGGATATGGATAAACAAAATTGGAATGAAATACATAGATATTTTGATAATGATTTAATTAATTAAATTTTGTTAAATAAATCAATGGTAGACATTACAAATGAAAAGTTAATTGGATATAATGGATATCACAAATTAGTGAAGTGAATTTATCTGGAGAATACTTTATATTTATTGGTGACAAATCTTATCATGGTAAGGGTGCTAGTACATTAACAACAAACAAAGGAGATATTAGAGTGATTGAGGTTAGATTAGCTGTGAGGGATGATATAAATACAATAGTTGAGTTATTAAATAAAGTAACATTAAGCTTACATCAAAAAAATATAAATCAATGGACATATCCTTGGAATTTTAAAGAAATAAATATAG